>Ga0272443_10000343_pt1 | contig 88857 bp, 60 predicted proteins | sample SSMAcet12_FD_193581 | JGI IMG/M metagenome (GOLD analysis project Ga0272443, IMG submission 193581) | Marine sediment archaeal communities from Little Sippewissett salt marsh, Falmouth, MA, United States - SSM-Acet-12 | ecosystem: Environmental > Aquatic > Marine > Wetlands > Sediment ...
GATCTCGTCGCCGCCTTTCGTCGAGGCGTTCTCCGCATCAACGGTCATCGAAACAAAATGGGTTTCATCTTCAACCATGACGATGTTTACAATAAAGCCGCATGATCTATTATGCGTTTCTACTTAGGAACACCCGTACCGCAAGCGCAAGAGCAGAGGCAATGGGCTGAGGCATGCGCCTCGGCCCATTGCCCGTGCGAAGCATTACTCCGTACGATTGGTCAGCCCGACATGGACGATTCCAGTGAGAATGAGGCGAAAGAGGTTGAAGACGAACGCGAGAATTTCTGTCCCTTTCCAAACAAATATGAAAACAGAGGGGGTATGGGCCGCGTAATACTAAGATTACACTTGTAGTTCATCCCAAGGCAAGGGAATGCGATGTCTCGTTTGGTCCAAAGGATTGGATACCAGCAAAGACTTGCGATTGCGAGCCGGCGCGTCGGCCCCTGTGCAGATCAGACAGAGCACCAGCCCTACGGCAAGTCACATATCTGCCCTTCTCGATATAGAAATACGTAAAAACCGAAATTGACAATCGCCCAATAGGTATCACTATTGGGAATCAGCAGCACGCGGAGGACCGCTCCTGAAACGGAGCGCCTGAGCCACAGCCGGCTGGAGCGGAGAGCCGGAGAGGTTGATGCGGCAGTTCATATATCAACTCTTGGGTCCACAGTAGAGGCTTCGTGGTGAGGAGACGGTGGCCATGCCGTCCCGCGCGAATCCAATTCGACTGGGTACTCGAACATCGACGATCGCGAGTCAGGATCCCCGCCAGCCGATGTCGGGCACCACCCCATCCCCACGAAACGCCCGGCTCTACAACCGGTGGTGTCTCAGAGCCCGTCCACCCCCGCCAGGATGGTGCTGTCGCATCCAATAGTTGCAGAAGGACCGGTGTGGTTGCGCCCCTACGTACTGGGAAGGTGATTGTAGTGCGCACACCAGGGGGGACCCGATTCAACACAAAAGCATGCCGGCCGACGTCAAACACATGTCAGGCCACTGACATGCTCGGCCGACCGGCTATGCGTGATCACCTTGAAGGGAGTATGAACTATGTGTACGAAAAAGTCCAGCAAAGTCCTTAGCAAAGTGTTCGGACTGCTTCTCGTTCTCAGCCTTCTCGGAGCTGACCCTTTGTATGCAGGCGGTGCGTCTATCAGTGCCGGCGGCCCCTACGAGGCCTCAGTTGGCGAGGAAATCGAATTCGATGCCAGCGGATCATCGCTGCCCGATGGCAGTGAGATCGGCGCCTTCTATTGGGATTGGGACGGAGACGGGCGCTTCGAGTGCTTCAACACGCCAACGGCCACGCACACCTGGTACTCGGCCTTCTCCGGGACCGTCCGTGTTTATGTCTTCTACAATGCGTGGGTGGACGCGGCCGGAGCCACCCAGGCACAAGTGGACTGGGCCGAGGCGCAGGTGACGGTAACGGGCCCGGACACGACGCTCGTGGTCACCCTGCACTCCGATGCCGATCTGCATCTCACTGCCCCCGACGGACAGCACGCGGGAATGAACTACAACACCGGCGTCTACGAGATGGAAATCGCCGATGCCTCGCTGACATTTGTCTCTAATCCCTCGGCCGGCGTCAATCCGGGTGGTCCCGAGTTAAGGACCTCTCCCCAGCTTGCATTGCCCATCTACGACGGAGGGCCCTACGAGATTGGAATGGTCGGCCTTGCCGACGGGCCCTTCACACTCGCCGTCCAGGGTTTGGTCGACGGGGCGCTGCACGCCGAGGCCGTCGTCGAAGGGCACATCTATGACGAGGAGTCGATTACCCTGGATGTCTCCATCCAGTACAAAGACGGCGTCCTGACACTGGCGCATGGGGGATTGGCCTACTGCCCCGAACTCGAGGCGGACCCCGATGATATCGATGAGGCCGTGGATCCGGGCGAGCTGTGCGAGGTTGCGATCACGATCCGCGAAACCGGCGGACTGCGACCCTTGCGATCGGTCAGCCTGCTCTGCAGCGACCTGGATGATGGGATCTACACCATCAAGGGCTCAGACATCCGCTTTGACCAGTACAACTTCGACGTCGAACCGGGTGGAGAGCAGGTGGTGAACATGTCCATTCCCATACCCGAGTACTTCATCGGCCAAGCAACCGGTTCCATTGCGGTCAGTTGCGGCGGCAACGAAGTAACGACCATCCCCGTAGCCGTGCATAGGGCCGGACTTCACGCGCCGATCTGCGATGCGGGCGGACCCTATACAGGCGTTGTGGGTACCCCGATCACGTTCGACGCCAGCGGGTCGTACGACCCGGATGGATCGATCGACAGCTACTGTTGGGATTTCGATCTCGACGGCACATTCGTTTGCTCCGGCGATCCGGTTTGTGAGCACACGTGGGGCAGTCCCTTCAGCGGGGTCGTCCCGTTCCGTATTGTTGACAACGAAGGGCACGAGACGACTCAAATGGTGTCCGTCACGGTTCTCGGACCGGAATGAGAAGAGCTAAGTCGGAGGCCGGGTCGCAACACCCGGCCTCCGCTCCAGACTCTTCGAACTCCGCTCAACAGAGCCCCCCGTTATCTGAACTCTATCGACCATCCGAAGAGCCTGCCCACCGCTGGGCTGGCTTGGTCCGTGATTTCCAGACGCCACGTGCCGACGGTGTTTTCGCCGTGGAACGCACTCAGCGCGCCCAGAGGACGGAACGCCCCAGTGAAGGGCTCGTACCCTTCTTCGATGCCGTAGGGCGCCTGATCATCAAACAGAGTCCCGTAGAAACCGTAGCCATAGCCATAGGTGTATGTGGCGCTGTCAGCGACGAGCAATACGGAAGTCCCGGCGGGTGAAATCAGTGTAATCACCAGATCGGCCATGCAGGAATGAGCTAGATCGATCTTGACGTTAAGATCGGACAAGACCGTATCGTCCGCAATCGTGAGCAGGGACGAGATGGTCTGGCCGTCTGTGATCTCATGGGGCACGTCTGTGGAGACACGCTCCTCGTGGTCGCACGCGATCTCCACCGCCCGGCAGGCATTTTCGAGGTTGGCCTTCTGATCGACCGTCCATCCCAGATTCTCGGCCGCCCTCTTCAGGGCAAGATACAGATCGGTGTAGTTGGGCGCCTTGACCAACAGCCCTGTTTGCACCTCATAGTAGAGGTCCGCGATCATCTCAATGCCCATCCCCTCAATCGCGTAGCCGTTGAACGTATCCCCCTCGGTCAGCAGGTAGCATAGCTTGTTGCCGACGCCGTTGTTGTAGTGGACCCAGCCATAGTCATCCTCGCCGATCAGACTGGGAGACGCCTCGCGCCAAAACTCGCTTCCCATTCTGTCGGGACAGGAATCTCTGGTTGGATCCTTCATGCTCCTGAAACCACCTTCAATCATGTCCTCACCGATCAGCCATTTGACCGCTTCCGAATCATCTCCCCGCGCATTGGTCTGATCGACAAACTCGCCCCACACGTCGGAGAAGTGCTCGTTAATCGCTCCCGATTCGTTGAGGTAGATAATCCCGGACATGTGCTGGGTAATCCCATGCGTGTACTCGTGGGCCACGACATCATCGAAGACACACCCCGGGCCAAAAGCCAGGTAACGCCCTGATTGGCTCCAGAACGCGCCGAAGTAATCACAGTTAGAATCCTCGGGGCTATGGGGAGAATAGCTGGTCAGGCACATCACTGGCGAGCCGTCGTTGTCCAGCCCGTCGCGGCCATGATGATGAAGAAAGAAATTGTAGACATCGCCCACGTACCGATAGGCCAGATCCACATCGGAGACGAGGCCGTACCCCGTCTGCCCCTCCTTTCGCGCGAGGAGCGTATGGTCCCAATTCCTTTGGCAGCGGAGATCAAAGATCAGTCTGTTCATCAGTGCGGTTTCAAGTGGGTAGCGCAATACGATGTCTTTGTTGATCGCATCGATCAGAACCACCTCGGAGGTCGTTTCTATGTGCCACACCAGGCGCAGGGGCCCCTTGTTGCCCACGATGGCCGGGCTGTAGCACATCAGCTCGGGATTGCTCCAGAGCTCCACGCTCGGATTGTCCGACTGCAGAACTTCGACGGCCTCGACAGCGGCGACAGTCGGTTGATCGAGAGCATCGTAGATATCGACCAATCGCGTATCATCAATGATATCGCTAGAGAGGTATTCTATTCGCTTCTCTTTGTCGAGCTGAACCACGACACTGGAAGCGAAGACCGGCAACCCTGCGCACGTCTGCTCGAACCGCACATGGCTCCGGCCTTTCCCGCCGCGCACTTTCTGCGGAGAGAGATCGAAGACAGTACTCTTCATCCGAAGTGCATCACTCTCCAAGAGCTTGCGTTTCGTGGCCCGGATATCCTCCTTCAGGATACCTGCGGACGAGGCACCATAAACTGAGAGTAGAACGATCACAGAACCAAGAAAGTGTCGCATCCTGTCCATCCTTTCATTCATCGTTTCAGAAGCCCCTCCTGAAACCACAAACAACCAGGCCGCCGGCATCTCCCCTGTTCTGCTGCAAGGTGCCACCATTCGATGGAACCGAGCAACGTGGCAGTGTGCCCGAAATGGCGCGTGACCGCCTACGCGTAACATGCTCAACGGGGGTAGTTTTCGGCTTGCCAGGAGCGGTGGATGGCTACATTTATCTATAGATTTATACGATGAACGCACAGTGGATGTTTGGGGACTTAGGGGATTTACCAGAGAAACAGGAGGGTGGTCCTGGGAAGTGGTGCGGCGCATGATCGGCGTAGCACCCTACGGCACGCCCGATCTGTGAGCGCCCACGACAAGACGAATGACCGGCACACGCAAGCTTCTATTCTGGATTGACAACACCTAAAACTGCAAGGGCCGGGTCTTCACGCCCGGCCCTTGCCTGGTTGACAGTTCAGATGCAGATGAGGAAACTCAGTTCGGAATCTCTTCGGCCGCTACGTCGGCCACGCTCAGATCCGCGTAGATGACGCGATAGGTAGGCGAACCTGCCGGTTGATACCAGAAGATCGCTTTTTCCGGATCGCCGAATACTACGTTCTGGCCCGCATAGCGCCAGGTATCCATGGGCAGTCCGCCCATGAACGCCATCCCGCGGTACATAATCTGATACTGCTGATTTCCATCGTATCCCGGAGCAACGGGGCCCACGAATTTCCCCTCGGCCGCCATTCGTATGGCAAGCCGGCCCAGTTCGGGGCCGTTGATCGTAGGCGGGAAGATGTGGTCGACCGTCCAACTCGACCACAGGCGCAGGAACGCAATCAAGTCGGCCTCTGTCATCGTGGTCGCATCGGCTTGGAGTTCGGTACCCAGCGCCGTGTAGTCAGCCGGCGGCTCCAAACTGAACAGCTCATCGCCCAACTCCACGTCAAACTGAAAATCACTGAGGATCATGTTCATCCCGGGCGCCGTGGCAAACTCCAACTCCGCCCGCGCCAGTTCGCCGGTGACTGCATCGATCCAGACGGTGGTCGTCGTGTCGCCCTGGTGGACACGATAGCCCTCCAGCAGACGACCGTCGATCTCCGCCTGGCCCAGTGCTTCGTCAGCCTGAGCCGGAAGGGCACGGAGCGTTTCGGCCGACGTGTATGGACCCGGGTTCGGATTGTCAAGGAGGTTGAATAGCTCGAATTTGGAGTACTTCTTCTGGAGGGGGATCAGGTTCATTCCCTGAAGGTCATCGCCCGACGCCTGAGCGACGGTTACGAAACCGTCCGTACTCGATATTCGCATCGATCCCGGCTCTTTGAAAGCGATCTGCGTCCGGATGGTCGGCATGTTCACATCGCCGGTCATGTTGACCACACTGAAGGTCATCGTGTGGGCCTTTTGCAGCCGATCGACAACCTGGGCGTAGGCAGTGCCCCCGCCTCCGGTGAACAGGGTCAATCCCAGTATTGCGGCCAGAACGATCAGGGCCGCCGTGGCCAATTTTGCAGTTCCACTTCTCATGATGATTCTCCATATCAGCGCGCCGTTGGACTCTGGTCCGCGACGCGGTCGTTGGTTCTTCTCTTGCATGGCGGCCTGGAGCACATCGCGTCCTGCCGCCGTACACGTTTCTTGATCTACCGATGCCTCGCCCAGACAGGCGGTGTGCGCCAGGAGCTTTTCGAGCTGTTCAGCTTCGCCAGCACATTCCACACACTCGGCCAGATGACGCCGCACCTCGGCCACCTGCGTTTCGTCAAGCTCACCCAGCACGAACGCCGGGAGCAACTCGTTGATCTGTCTATGGCGATTCATACTCAGCCTTCCCATGTCAGCCCAGGTAGGGCTTCAACTCACGGCTCAGCCTCTTCAAGGCCCGATGCAGATGGACCCGAACGGTCTGCCGCGAACAACCCAAAATCTCAGCCACTTCATCCGTGCCCAATTTCTCCAGACGCAGCAAGACAAACGCATCCGCCTGGTGGGCCGGCAGCTTGGCCAATGCCCCGGCCAGTTTCTGCCGCAGTTCGTCAGCCCGCAGGGCGCTATCCGGCCCGATGGCCGTGGCGCCCGGGCAGGGGGAATAATGATTCGCCCCTACGGGGACCGCGGCGCGTCGAGCAATCTGGAGGGCTTTACGCACCGTGGTGCGGTACAGATACGCCGGCCAGTGGGTACTGCCATTGTAGCTGGACCAGCGCCGCCAGATCGCCAGGAACACCTCCTGATGCACGTCGTGGGCCAGATTCGCATCGCCCAGCACGCGCAGAGCGGTATTGAGGACCTGTCGGCCGTGCTCGTTGACCAGGTTTTCAAAATTCGCGTCAGACAAAACCGTGCTACCTGCAAAGGAAACGTTTCCCAACCATGGTTCCGGCGGCCGCCGCCGAGATCTCTGCCTGTATAGAGAAGCACCGCCGCGAATCGTTTACCGGAAAATGATGCAGTCCATTCTATCGCGGGGAGCAGAAGTGCTGAACGAAAAAGGGCCAGGCACCTGAGCCCGACCCCTGAGTAATGGAACGTTCGCCAAAATAGGGCGCTGGCCCCTACTTCACCGGCCGGCCGTAGACCTCGACTTCGATGTAGTGGTTCAGGTCGTCGGCGGTACTGCCGCGGCTGTAGAGACGGACGTAGCGGGCTCGAACGGCCTTGGCATCGACGAGTTCGCCGAAGTGGGTATCGACGTAGTGCATGTCTTTCCCTTGCCCCAGGCCGGATGAACTATCCATATCGTTGTTGAAGATCGTCTCGACGCCGGTTGCGAAGTTGGGATCGTTCGAGACCTGGATGATCACATCGAAGTAGACGCGCGCTTCCTGGTGATAGTGCCAGAGACGGATTCCGTAGATGACATGCTCGGCCTGGAGGTCAATCGTCACGTGCTGGAGCAGCGGACCCAGTTCGACAAAGCTGCCCTCGCCCGCTTCCTTGTCGCCATCGGTCACCATTGCCAGATCCCCAATGATCGGTTCGGGGTCGCTCGATGAAACCGGTTTGCCCAGTGCGACGTTCGTCGTCCCCTCCGGCGCCAGGAACGGCGGGCCCGGCTTGGTCTGCACCGGTTTGACGCGCGGCGCGCGAATGTCCTTGGGCGTACCTTTGAACTGCGGCTTCGGCAGCTTCACTTCGACAGGCACGAGGCGGGGCATCTGTTCGCCGGGTGGCAGCCTCAACTGCGAAGCAGTTGGGGATGGTTTCGAGGATGGGCCATCCCCAAGCTGCGCTTGAGGCTGCCACCCACTCGCAATGGTTGCCAGGGCGAGCACTAGCGTGACCATGATCGCAGCGCATGTGCGCAGACCTCGTCCACAGTCCATGATGTGATCCTCCGCAATTTGGCTGGCTTCTCTGTTCGGCGTCTACTGGGCCGGTCGGCCGTAGACTTCGACCTCGATGTAGTGGTTCAGCTCGTCGCTGGTGTTGCCGCTGCTGTAGAGCCGCACGTAACGGGCCCGCACGCCCAGGGCATCGATGAGCTTGCCTTCGTTGGTCTCGGTGTAGTGGCGGTCCCGGCCGCGTGTCAGGCCGGCGGACAGATCGACGTCGTTGTTGAAGACCGTCCGCACGTTGGCACGATCGAAGTTCGGATCGTTCGAAGTCTGCACAACCACATCGAAATAGACCCGGGGTTGCTGGTGATAATGCCAGATGACCACGGCGTAAATCTCGTATTCGTCTTCCAAGTCCAGCGTGATGTGCTGAAGGCCCGGGCCCAGTTCGACGAAGCTGCCGTCGGCCGCTTCCTTGTCGCCATCGGTGACCATCTCGAGTGCCCCGATCAGCGGATCGTCCTCACTCGAGGTGACCGGCTTACCCCGCGCCACGTTCGTCGTCTCGGGCGGAGCCAGGAACGGCTGTCGCGGCCTGCCTTTGGGTTTTTCCAGGTTCGCCACGCGGTTGTCTTGCGGCGTGCCCACGAACAGCGGACGAGGCAGCTCGATCGTCAGCGGGACCAACTGGGAACGGCCCGCATCGCCCGGGGTGGAAATGGACCTGGGCTCGACGCCCGGCGTCCCGATCGTCTGCGTGGTCTGGTCGATCACTTTGACCGCCGTGGGTACCCCGAGATCGTAGATACTGGCGGGCCCGGACTGCGGATAGCTGATCACCCATTCTTCGCGTGCCAGCAGAACGCCCCGGGCGCCCTGCTTCTCGAGATGGGCGGCGACCAGGCGCTTCGTTTCCGGATCGGCCATAAGCCGCATCCGCAGCAGCGTCACGCCATTTCCATCCAGCGTTGTGCCGGGATCGGTGCTGTCGAGCTCGAAGACCCGGACCGACTTGCCCTCGTATTGATCGGTCCACGCGCCGAGGGCCGCATCATCCTGAGCCGCGAAGGTCGCAAAGGCATCGACCAACGTATACGCCGATTCCGCACCCAAAAAGCCCCGGCCGGGCAGTTCGGTCACCACCATCGCCTTGACGCGCGGGCTGTAGAGGAACTGCTTCTGCCCGGCGCCGTAATCGGTATGCATCACGGAGCCGTCGCCCATCCGCGTGTAGGCTTGCCGGGCCGCGAAATGGTCCCACTGCTCCTCCGTGCTGACCGCGTCGTCGCGATATTCGGTCACGACGGCGTGCAGCCAGGCCATCTTCTGCGTCGCTTGCTTGACCTGATTGAGCGTCAGGGGTCCGCGTTCGAAACGCAACAGTTGCTGGACACCCACCCCCACGGCGACGATGACGGCCGCGGCGACCGCCAACCTCACCAGCATCACCGGGAAGCGACGCGGCCCCGTGGCAGCCTCAAGCGCAGCCTGGGGATGGCGCTGCGAGTCGACCATCCCTTCTTCCGTTGCCTCGAAAGTCGCGAGCATCTGACGGCGCAGGCGCTGCCGGTGGGCCGGGTTGGGCGCGGTATCGATCCGCAGCTTACCAATCGCCTTTCTGAAATCATGCTCGTCTTTGAACATCTACGCCTCTCCACCCAAATCTTGGGCCAGACCCTCGCGCAGCTTGCGCAGGATCCGGTGCAGCGCGACCCTAACGGTCCCCGGTTTCATATCCATAATTCGACCTATTTCGTCGTAATCCATATCTTCGAAAAAGCGCAGCGTCAGGACGGTCTGGTGCTCGGGCTTGAGCCCCTGGATCGCCGTGTAGAGCGTCGGCCAGTCCATCTGCGACCAGGGACTGGCCTCGGGCTCGGCGGCCCGCCGCATCGCCACCACATTTTCCATAAGTCTTTTGCGCCGCGAGGTTTTCCGTATATACGCGTTGGCCTGGTTGGCGGCGATGGTATAGATCCAGGCCCGGAAGTCCTGCTCGGTGCGGCCTTTAAAGTCACGCATCGCCCCGGCCACCGTCAAGAACACCCCCGAGGTGATGTCCTCGGCCGTGGTGCGACTGTACAACCGGTGGACGCAAAAGGCGTAGATCCGGTCGTAATACAACTCGTACAGTCTCGCCAAGGCCTGGGCCTCTGTCTTGGCCTGGATCACCAGATCGTCGTAAGGTGTTTGCTCAACAGGTTTTGCCATAGCACCGACCATCGACACAGGTTCAATTGCGCGCTCGGGGCCCATGTTACAGAAGCCCGCCGCAAAAATCCTGGAAAAACACCGCCCCGCCCCGCCCGGTGCTGGGTTGGGGAAATTCAGAAGATATGCACGGGCGAATGATGATTCGCCCCTACGTCCCCCTATTCCGCCGCTTCGTCCTGGATGTACTCTTTGCTCGGGAAGCGCATGGCCACCGGAATGTAGAATGCCAGGGTGACGAGCATGGCAATAGCGAAGAACCAGTAGTAGCTGGCGCCGGGCAGCTTGCTAGAGCCGTCTTCGTTCTGAATGAAGTGGTTCACCGCCCATGCGAAGAGGTTGCCCAGCGAGATCGATAGCAGGTAGAGACTCATCACGAAGGTCTTGACCTTCTTGGGGGCCTGGGTGTAAGAGAACTCGAGCACCGGGATAGAAGCGAGGATTTCGCCTGCCGTGAGGATAACGTAGGCGAAGAACTGCCAGCCGATGCTGGGCTTGAGGCCTTTGGCGATCTGGATCTCGACCCAGGCCGGTATGACGAAGCAGGCGGCGGTGACGAACATGCCCAGCCCGATCTTGCGCAACGGGGTCAGCGGGAAGACCTTGCTGATCGCCGGGTAGAGCACGTAGGTAAACAGCGGAATCATGGGCAGTAGATACAGCGAATTGACGAACTGAACCTGGGCGGGCAACCAGGTGATGCCCAGCCATTTAAGATTCATGTTCTCGGCCTGCAAAACCCAGGCTCCCTGCGATTGGTAGAAGAGGGTGAAGAACATGGAGACGAAGATGTAGATGACGCACAGGCGTCCCAGGATCCTCAGCACATCCTTGTCCAGGATTTCGGCCAGGACTTTCTCTCTGCCAGCCGGAGGGATATGCACGTATCTCATTCGACCGGCGATGAACGCGACAGTGGCAAAGACCATCAGCACCGCGGGGACGCCGAACCCGACGCGGGGACCGTACTTGTCCAGCAGCCAGGGGCAGGTAAGCATGGAGATGCAAGCACCGACGTTGATCGAGAAGTAGAACCAACTGTACATCTTGGCCAGCAAGTGCTTGTTGCGCTGGCCGAACTGGTCGCCCACATTGGCCGAAACACAGGGTTTGATGACCCCGGAGCCCAGGGCAATCAGGATGAGCCCGGCGCCCAGCCCCAGGCGCGTTTGGTCCCAGGCCAGCAGGGCCAGCCCCACACAGTACACGGCGGAGAAGGCGACGATCGTCCGGTACTTGCCCCACCACATGTCCGAGAGCAGCGCACCGATCAGAGGTGTGAAGTAGACGGCGAAATTGAAGAGATGGAAATACTCCTTGGCCTTCTCATCCGTCATGACACTGAGAGCGCCGCTGCTGCCCATCAGATACTTGGTCATGAAGACGACCAGGATGGAGCTCATGCCGTAGAAGGCGAAGCGTTCGGCCGCTTCGTTGGTCAGGATATACGGGATACCGGCGGGCATTTTCTCGGAGGGCAGCGGAGCAGTCAGGTATTCGCGTTTGGCCATAAGGGTCTCTGAGCTAATCGACAGTCTATCCAGCGGAAATCACGGTTTGGCGGCTATGTTACCCTCCCCGCCCGGCGTATCAAAGGAGAAATCAAGGGGACCGGCCCCTATGGGGTGGCAGCCTCAAGTCCGCAGGACTTGGGGATGGTCCGAGCCTGGGCATCGGCAACTGCCTCTGGATCAGCTCGATCCACCATCCCCAAGCCTACGCGGCGCTGCGGCTTGAGGCTGCCACACACCTCCGCTGGTCGAAGCAGCCTTGATTTGAACGGGCCAAGCTGGTACCATCGCGGCCAAATTCCGATCATTCCATCTATGTCGAGGGGATCATGATGAATGCGATGAAGTCTCTAGCCGCGCTGACCGTTATACTGTCGTTCTCAATCGCATCTTCGGCCGCCGCGAACGATGCGGGGCACATGCCGGACGCCCGCATGCTGCGTTTTCCCGACGTCAGCGGTGACAAAATTGTCTTCTCTTACGCTGGCGATTTATGGACGGTCTCGCGCGAAGGCGGCACCGCCCGGCGGCTCAGCTCGCCCAAGGGCAGCGAGATGTTCCCCAAGTTCTCGCCGGACGGAACGATGATCGCCTTCAGTGGCAACTATGACGGCAACACCGACGTCTACATTGTCGGCGCCGAGGGGGGCTCGCCCACCCGCCTAACCCACCATCCCGACAGCGATATGGTCGTCGAATGGTACCCCGACGGACAACACGTTCTGTATCGCTCGCGCATGGCCAGTTCGTCGGGCCGCTTCAACCGGTTCTTCAAACAGTCGATCGAGGGAGGCATGCCCACCACGCTGCCTCTGCCCTACGGCGAGTTGGCGTCGTTCAGTCCGGACGGCAGCCGGATCGCGTTCCAGTTCATCTCGCGCGAAATGCGCAACTGGAAACGCTACCGCGGCGGCATGGCCAGCGACCTGTGGCTCTACGACTTCCTCAACAACAGCTCCGAGCAACTGACCAATTTCACCGGCACCGACGCGGTTCCGATGTGGCACGAGGACACGATCTACTTCCTCTCCGACCGGGATGAGAAAGCCAAGCTCAATATCTGGGCCTACGAGCTGCGCACCAAACAATTCAAGCAAGTGACCAAGTTCACTGAATACGACGTCAAGTGGCCCAGCCTCGGCCCCGACGCCATCGTCTTCGAGAACGGCGGGCAACTCCACGTGCTCGACCTGGCCGGCGAGACCACCACGGCGCTACACATCAAGGTGCCTGACGATCTCCCGCAAATCCGCACGGAGTTGAAAAGCGTCTCGGGGCTGATCCAGGGCTTCTCGCTCTCGCCTACCGGCAAGCGGGCCCTCTTCGCCGCGCGGGGCGAGATCTTCACCGTGCCGGCCAAACACGGCAGCGTGCGCAATCTAACCAACACCTCGGGCATCGCCGAGCGCGATCCGGCCTGGTCCCCCGACGGCAAGCAGGTCGTCTATCTCTCCGACGAGACGGGCGAATACGAACTGACCCTGCGCTCCAGCGATGGCAAGGGCAAACCCAAGCAACTGACCGAGGGCGGATCGGCCTTCCGCTACAATCCCGTCTGGTCGCCTGACAGCAAGCAAATCGCCTTCAGCGACAAGACAGGTAGCCTCTACATCGCCGACGCCAACGACGGCGCGGTGAAATTCGTCGACAAGGACGAGTGGACCACCCTGTCGTCCTACGCCTGGTCACCCGACAGCCGCTGGTTGACGTACGCCAAGAACGGCGCGAACCGGCATGGCAATATCATGATCTACGACACCAACGACAGCACCGTCCGGCAGGTCACCAGCGACTTCTACGACGACAGCCGGCCGGTCTTCGACGTCAAGGGCAAGTATCTGTTCTTCCGCTCCAATCGAGCGTTCAGTCCTCAGTACGGCGACCTGGACGATACGTGGATCTACCCGGACGCCACGCAGATTTACGCCGTGACCTTGCAGGCCGACGAGCCTTCGCCTCTGGCTCCGCGCAGTGATGAAGAGGAGATCAAAGAGGACGAAGAGAAAGAAGAGAAGAAAGAAAACGGCAAAGACGAGGAGAACGGCGACAAGGAGATAAACGGCGCCGATCCCAACAGCACCGACGAAAAAGCCGACGAGGAGAAAGGTGAGGACAAAGACGACAAAGACAAGAAGAAGGAAGAGGGGCCGGAACCGGTAAAGATCGACTTCGACGGTTTCGAGCAACGGGTGGTCGAGCTGCCGATCCGGGCGGGCAACTACGGCGCCCTGGCCTCCGTCGAAGGCAAGCTGCTGTTCCTGCGCCGCAGCCGTGAAGCGAACGGGCCTTCCGGAACGCTGCTGTTCTACGATTTGAAGGAGCGCGAAGAGAAGACCGTCATGGAAGGGATCGATAGCTACGAGCTCTCAGCCGATGGCAAGAAAATCGGCTACAAGAGTCGATCCACCTACGGCATCGTCGACGTGGGCGAGAACAAGAAGTCCGGCGACGGCAAGGTCGCCTCGGGCGACTTGAAAGCCTGGATCAGCCCGCGCGAGGAATGGCAGCAAATCTTCAACGAGGCGTGGCGCATCCAGCGCGATTTCTTCTACGATCCGCACATGCACGGCGTCGACTGGGACGCGATGAAACAGCGCTACGGCACACTGCTGCCTTACGTGGTGGACCGCGCCGACCTGAACTATATCATTGGCGAGATGATCGCCGAGATGAACGCCTCGCACGCCTACATCGGTGGCGGCGACATGGAAGGTCCCGACCGTTTGAACGTGGGCCTGCTGGGTTGCGACTTCGAGCTGGACAGCGACCACGATCTGTATCGCATCAGCAAGATCTACGAGGCGGGCCGGTGGGACGCCGAACCGCGGTCGCCTCTGAAGGCGCCGGGGCTCGACGTCCAGGAAGGCGATTACCTGCATGCCGTCAACGGCCGGCCTCTGGATACGTCCCTGGACCCCTGGGCGGCCTTCCAGGGTCTGGCCGGTCAGGTCGTGGCACTTTCCATCGGTCGCACGGGCGATGTCAACGATGCCAACGATGTCCTGGTCAAGCCTATGCGGAGCGAGTCGCAACTGCGCAACCTCGCCTGGGTCGAAGCGAACCGTAAGAAAGTGGAGGAGGCGACGCAGGGCCGGATCGGATATATCTACGTCCCGAACACCGGCACCAACGGGCAGAACGAACTGGTGCGGCAATTCAATCCGCAATGGAACAAAGAAGGACTGATCATTGATGAGCGGTTCAACGCGGGTGGTCAATACTCTGACCGCTTCATCGAGTTGCTCAACCGCCCGACGCTGGGCTACGTGGCCCGCCGGGACCATCGCGATTGGCGCGTGCCGCAAGTGTCGAATTCCGGACCGAAGGTCATGCTGATCAATCAATGGGCCGGCTCCGGGGGCGATCTGTTCCCCTATCTGTTCCGCAAGACGGAATTGGGTCCGCTGGTGGGCAAGCGCACCTGGGGCGGCGTGATCGGCATCTTCGGCAATCCGGGCTTCATCGACGGGGGCTATATGACTTCTCCCAACGCGGGCTGCTGGTTCCCCGAAAGCGGCTACGACGTCGAAGGCTACGGCGTCGATCCGGACCACGACGTGGAAAACGCCCCGCATGAGATGGCGGCCGGCCGCGACCCGCAACTGGAGACGGCCATCGCCGTCGTGCTCAGGCTGCTGGAGAAGGAACCACAAACGCCTCCGCAGAGGCCGGCGTATCCGAATCGTGCGGGAGTGACGAAGTGACACGACACAAACGTGTGGCAGCCTCAAGTCCGAAGGACTTGGGGATGGTCTCAGATGCACCATCCCCAAGCTGCGCTTGAGGCTGCCACACCTTGAGAGATTGGAACAGGAAAAGATTGGGAGTCATGAACAGGAGAGCGTAAGGCCATGAGACTATCATACGCAATGTACGCGCTCTGCGCGGTCGCGCTTGTCGCAGGCGGCTGCGCGACGCACAACGCCAAGGAGAAAGAGTTGGACAGCTTTGTCACAAACCATGTCGAGCAGGTCAAGTCGCTGAACAGGCAGGCGGCGTTGGCCTGGTGGGACGCCGCCACCACGGGCGACGAGGAAGCCTACGACCGTTCCAGCGAGCTGACGCTCAAGATTCGCAAGATCTACAGCGATCCGGACGAATTCGCTCGCCTGAAGAACTTCAAGACCATCGAAATGCACAAGGCGCAAACCGACTCCGGCAAGGTCGAATACTACATGGATTCGGAGCAAGTTCACGACCCGTTGCTGGCGCGGCAGTTGATGGTGCTCTACCATGCGTATCTGGCCAATCAGATCGAACCCGATCTGCTGGAACAGATCGTCGAATTGAGCACCGAGATCGAGAAGAACTTCAGCACCTTCCGCGCCACGATCGACGGTCGCAAGGTGACCGACAACGAGATCAAGGAGGTCCTGAAGACCTCTGCGAATTCGGCGCAGCGCGAGCAGGCCTGGCTGGCGAGCAAGCAGGTGGGCAAGGCAGTCGCGGCCGATCTGATCCGCCTGATCAAGCTGCGCAACCAGGCCGCCCGCCAGCTCGGTTTCGACAACTTCCACACCATGCGGCTAGCCACGGGCGAGCAGGACGTCAAGGAGTTGGACAAGATCTTCGACGAACTGTACGAATTGACGAACGAACCTTTCGCCCAGCTCAAGGCCGAGATCGATGCCAGGCTGGCCGCCCATTGCAGTATCTCGACCGACGAGCTGATGCCCTGGCATTACCACGACCCGTTCTTCCAGGACGCCCCGATGGTGTACGAGCTGAACCTGGACGTCTACTACGAGGACCAGGACGTTAAGGAACTGGCGCGGCGGTTCTACGCCGGCATCGGCCTGCCCATCGAATCGGTGCTGGCCCAGAGCGACCTGTACGAGCGCGAAGGCAAGAACCCGCACGCCTTCTGCACCGATATCGACCGCGAAGGCGACGTCCGCATCCTGTGCAATCTCCAGAACAACGAGGGCTGGATGGAGACGATTCTCCACGAACTGGGCCATGCCGTCTACGACAAGTACCACGATCCCGACGTGCCGTATCTGCTGCGCGAGCCGGCGCACGCCTTCACCACCGAGGGCATTGCGATGTTCTTCGGCCGGCTCAGTCGCAACCCGGCCTGGATACAGGCGATGCTGGGCCTCTCCGACGAGCAGCGCGCCGAGATTGCCCAGGTCAGCGACAAGTATGCCCAGCTCAAACAACTCGTCTTCGCGCGCTGGGCCATGGTCATGTACAACTTCGAAAAGGCCCTGTACGCCGACCCCGACCAGGACCTCAACCGTTTGTGGTGGGACCTGGTCGAAAAGTACCAGATGGTCAAGCGGCCGGCCGGCCGGAACGAACCCGACTGGGCCGCCAAGATTCACTTCAGCGCTGCCCCTTGCTACTATCACAACTACATGTTGGGCGAGTTGTTCGCGTCGCAGTTGCACGATACGCTCGTGCACCAGGTGCTCAAGCTCGACTCCGATGAAGACGTCGGCTACGTGGGCCAGAAGAAGGCGGGCCGGTTCATCGAAGCCAAGGTCCTGCGCGCCGGCGACGTCTACCCCTGGAACGAAATGATCGAGCGGGCCACGGGCGAACCGCTGACCGCCAAATTCTTCGCCGCGCAATTTGTCCGATAGCATGGGAAGACTTGAGACCAGCGGCCGAACATGACGAAGCCCTTCTCACCGAGTAGTTTTCAGGAGACGAATGTCTTATGAGTAACGGCAACAACGCACCGCAGGAACTGACGATTAAGGTCCTCCTCTTCGGCATCTTGCTGGCCATCGTCCTGTCGGCGGCCAACGCCTATCTGGGGCTGTTCGCCGGCATGACGGTTTCGGCCGCCATCCCGGCCGCTGTGATCGCGCTGGGCATCATGCGGTTCTTTCGCGGCAGCACCATTCAGGAATGCAACCTGATCGGCACGTGCGCCTCGGCAGGCGAATCGCTGGCAGCCGGCGTGATCTTCACCTTGCCCGCCATGCTGTTCATGGGTCACTGGGACAAATTCGAATACGTCTGGGTGGCGATCATTGCCGGCTTTGGCGGACTGCTGGGTGTGCTGTTCACCATTCCCTTGCGGCGTTCGCTCATCGTGGAAGGCGACCTCAAATTCCCGGAAGGCGTCGCTACGGCCAAGGTGCTGGAAGCCGGGCGGACCGACGTTTCGGGAATCTGGTACATCGTCAAAGCCGCGCTGGCCGGTGGCCTGTTCAAAATCGGCGCCAACGCCGTCGGTCTGTGGCCCGAGGTGATGCAGGGAGCGACGCGCCTGGGCGGTTCGATCGCTTACTTCGGTTCCAATCTCAGTCCGGCTCTGCTGTCGGTGGGCTACATCGTCGGTCTGAACATCGCCGTGCTGATCTTCATCGGCGGCGCCGCCAACTGGCTGCTGACGATCCCGATCGTTGCGGGGATGAGTCAATGGCCCGTCTACGGGGCCGAGCACGACCTGGCCGGTCAGGCGATGTCCGCTCTGGACTACGCCTCGCAGCTCTGGTCGACCAAGACCCGCTACATCGGTGTTGGAGGCATGTTGGTCGGTGGTCTGTGGACCATCTTCCACATGCGCAAGAACCTGGTCAGCGGCGTGACCAGTGGGCTCAGAGCCTACCAGAAAATCAAGGAAGGCACGGGCGATATCGATCGGACGGAGAAGGACCTGCCCATGCAGTGGATTATCTTCCTGATCGTCGGCTCGGTGGTTCCGCTGTGCATGGTCTATCAGAGTTTCGTGCACCAGATCCATGTGTCCATGGCCATGGCTTGCATCATGCTGGTCACGGGTTTTCTGTTCGCCGCGGTGGCCGGCTATATGGCCGGGCTCGTGGGTTCATCCAACAATCCCATCTCCGGCGTCACCATTTCGACCGTCCTGGTCTCGTCGCTTCTGCTCGTCCTGATGATGGGCAGAGCCGCCAAGGACGGACCGGCGGCCGCGGTGGCCATCGGGGCGGTGGTCTGCTGCGCCGCTGCGATCGCCGGGGACGTGATGCAAGACCTCAAGTGCGGGCGCCTGGTGGGAACGACACCGTGGAAGCAACAGATCATGGAAATACTGGGAACGGTCTCGGCGGCACTGATCATCGGCCCGGTGCTGATGCTGCTGCACAGTGCCTATGGCTTTGCCGGCATGGAAGGCGCGGGCGAAAAGGCGCTCTCGGCGCCGCAAGCGAGCCTGATGGCCTCGGTGGCGGAAGGGGTCTTCCAGGGCGGATTGCCTTGGGGCTATTTCGGCATCGGAATGGGCGTGGCTGTGCTGATCATTGCCTTCGATCTGTACCTCCAGGCCAGGCAGTATCCGTTCCGCGTTCCCGTGCTGGCGGTGGCGATCGGGTTCTATCTGCCGTTCCAGTTGTCGGTACCGATTTTCATCGGCGGACTCGTCAGCCTGGCCGTCAAGCGCTACCACAAGGCGCGTCAGAGCGATACCCAGGCCGTGGAAGCGTCCGACCGCCGCGGTTTGTTGATGGCCTCCGGCCTCATCACGGGTGAAGCCTTGATGGGCATTCTCGTGGCGATTCCCATCGTCATTCTCAAGCAGTTCGAGATCGAGCTGCCGATCATCGAACACTTTACCGGCGCCATCATGCCCTTCGGCGGCTACGTCGGCGTCGCGCTGCTGCTGATCGTGACGCTCTGGCTCTACGTCGTCACGGTGCGAAACAGGAACGCCAATAACTGAGAGAAGAAGAAAGTATCGCCATCACGATGATGTCGAGCAACAAATAGGAGAATTGAGCACCATGGCAGACAAGACCGAAGCCTATATCGACGCCAACCGGGAGCGTTTTATCGAAGAGCTCAAGGAGTGGATGCGGATTCCGTCCGTCAGTGCCCAGCGGGCCCATGACGCCGACACGCGTGCCTGTGCGGAATGGCTCGTCGCCCATTTCCAGAAGCTGGGCCTGGAGGCCTCGCTGGTGGAAAGAGGCGGACACCCCATCGTCCGCGCGCTGGGCAAGGGCAAAAGCGCACGCCGCGTGATGGTCTACGGGCACTACGACGTACAGCCCGAAGATCCGCTGGATGAATGGAAAACGCCGCCCTTCGAGCCCACCATCCGGGACGGCATCCTGTACGGGCGTGGTTCGACCGACGACAAAGGCCAGGTCTTCACGCATATCAAAGCCATCGAGAGCCTGCTCAAAACCGAAGGCGAACTGCCCTGCGAAGTGCTCTTTCTGCTGGAAGGCGAAGAGGAATGCGGGGGCGAGAGCCTGGCCGACTACGTCAAAGAGGCGAAGGATGAACTGAAACCCGACGTCGTGCTCGTCTCGGACAGCACGATGTACGACGAGAACACGCCCGCGATCACTTACGGCCTGCGCGGCATGGTCATGTTCGAGTTCACCGTCAAAGGCCCCAGCCGCGACGTCCATTCCGGCGCTTACGGCGGTGCGATCGCCAATCCCGCCATGGTCCTGGCCCAAATGCTGGCGGCCTGCGTGGACGCGGACGGCAAGGTCCTGATCCCGCATTTCTACGATGACGTGGCGCCGCTGGAGGACTGGGAGGCCAAGAGCCTGGCCCAGCTCGGCTTCGACGAGCAGGCGTTCGTGGCGGAGGTGGGAGCGCCGCGCCCGCACGGCGAGGCCGGTCGCAGTACGCTGGAACGGATCTGGATGCGACCGACGTTCGAGATCAACGGCATGTTCGGCGGCTATATGGGCGACGGCTCGAAAACCATCGTCCCGGCCTCGGCCACCGCCAAGATCAGTTGCAGGCTGGTGCCCCACCAGGACCCGGCCCGCATTCGCGATTTGGTTGCCGAGCACATTCGTTCGATCTGCCCCGACACCGTGCAATTGGAATTGTCCGACTTCGCGACCAGCCCGCCCGTCCTGTTCGACGTGAAGGACCCGACCTTCCGCGCGGCCCAGGAGGCTTTGCAGCAAGGCTTCGGCAGCGATTCGACGTTCATCCGTTGCGGCGGGTCGATCCCGGTCGTCAGCACCTTCGTCGAGTATTTGGGGTGTCCGGTCGTGCTGATGGGGTTCGGTCTCGACAGCGACGGGCCGCACAGCCCCAACGAGCACTTCAGCTTGGACTCTTTCATCCGCGGCACGAAAGCCGCCGCTCATCTGCTGCGCACGATATAAGCCTGACGAATGACCAGCACCTAGGGAAGACCATCCCCAACTGCTTTGCAGTTGAGGCTGCCACCCACCGCCCAGCAGTCTAGCGGTGGGTGGCAGCCTCAAGCGCAGCTTGGGGATGGCGCTCGCCTAGCGGAGTTTGACCGTTGCCAAAGCCAGGGCGGCAAAGGCCGCCGCCATGAGCCAGAAGCGCACGACCACCTGCGGCTCGCTCCAGCCGGCCAGGTGGAAGTGGTGGTGTAGCGGCGCGCAGCGGAACAGGCGCTTGCCCCGGGTGTACTTGAAGTAGCCCACCTGGAGGACCACGCTCATCAGCTCGATGACGAAGACGCCGCCGATGACCAGGAGCAACAATTCGTTGCGCGTCACCAGGGCGCCGTAACCCATTGCTGCTCCTAGAGGTAACGAACCGACGTCGCCCATGAACGTCTGCGCCGGATAGCAATTGAACCACAAAAAGCCCAGCACGGCCCCCATGATGGCCGCAAAGAAGATACTCAACTCCCCCGCTTCCGGAATGTGGGGCAAGAGCAGGTAACTGGCCCACGTCACGGGCGTCGTCCGCGACATCATCTCGGAGGCCACGTAGCAGAGGAAAATCAGGACCAAGCTGACCATCGCCACGCAGCCCGCGGCCAGGCCGTCCATGCCGTCGGCGAGGTTCACCGCGTTGCTGGTGGCCGAGATGTAGAAGATCGCGATGAACAGGAACGTCCAGTTGCCCAGCATCAGGCCTTTCTTGTAGAACGGGACCCAGAGCAGCTTGGCGTCGGGGATGTTTTCAAAATCGAAGAACAAGAACGACGCGATCAGCACCGCGCCACCGATCTGGAACATGAGCTTTTCCCAGGCGTGGAGGCCGTCGCGTCCGCTCTGCCGCGAGGCGGCGGTCAGCTTGAGCCAGTCGTCGATGCCGCCGAGCACGCCGAACCAGAGCAGCAAGACCAGCGCCTTCTGGACGAACGGGTTGTTCAGCTTGGCCCAGAGCAAGGTGGTGATGATGGCGGCCGACAGGATGATCAACCCGCCCATGGTCGGCGTGTTGGCCTTCTCCTTGGTCAGCTCGTTCAAGGCCGCATGGTGGAACTCGGGCCGATCGCCGATCTTCTTGCGCATCAGCCAGCGGATGATCTTGGGACCAATCACCAGCGCAATCGCCAGCGACGTCAGGATCGCCATGACGGCGCGGAACATGACGTACTGATAGGCGTAGAAGTGCAGTTTCTCGCTGAGAAAGCCGCTGAAATAATGCAACAGGTGATAGATCATAGCCAATTGATGAATGATTATTGATTATTGAGCAACACTAGCAATAATCGATCATCCAAAATCCTTAGTCAATCGCTGGACTACGTTCTCTAAACGGGCCGTCCGTGAACCCTTGACGAGGATTATATCGCACGGGCGGACAAAAGCCGACAGATTATCACAGAGCGATGTCGTGTCGTCAAAATGTTCGGTCTCGAGGCCATCCGAAGCCGCCTTGGCTGCCGCGGCGGTCGCTTTGGTGGCCTCACCCACCGTCAGCAACAGATCGATACCGGCCTGGGCGACCGCTTGCCCCAGTTCCGCGTGCAACGCCTCGGTCTGCCCACCCAGTTCGGCCATCGCGCCACAGACAAACACCAGCCGTCGGGCGGCTGGCGTAGGAGCACGCCCCCGTGCCTGCCCGGCCAACGAACCGTCTGCATCGCCCGCTGATCGCAGGTTGCTCAGCATCGCCAGGGCATTCTTCATCGAGGCCGGGCTGGCGTTGTAGCAATCGTTCAGCACGGTGAGCGTGCCCATCTGCAGGGGTTCGGCCCGCATCGAAACCTTGGGCAAGCTCTCCAGGGCATCGGCAAACTGCCCCAGCGACAGGCCAAACCGCACGGCGACCGCCCAGGCCGCCAGGGCATTGTCCACATTGCCCGGGCCGGGCAAAGGCAAACGAATACGCTGCCCGTCGATCACAAACGTGCTTGCCGATGCGTCATGGTTGATCTGCTCGGCGCGATAATCGCATGTCGCGGACCGGCCGAAGGTCTGTAGGCCCGACCCTTCGCCATTGCCCGGGCAGGCACGGTGGCCTGCCCCGACGATTTGTCGGGCGGCCGCAACGAGGGCATCGATATCGCCATTGACGATGAAGACGCCGTCACCGGTCAAGCCCTGGGCAATAGAGGTCTTCTCACGGATAATGGTCTCGAGATCGCCGAAGCCGGCCAGGTGCGCCGGATGCGCGTTGGTCACGACCGCCACATCGGGCTGGGCAATTCCGGTTAAATAGGAAATTTCGCCCGGGGCATTGGCTCCCAGCTCAGCCACAATGACTTCGTCGTCGGGCTCCGCCTCCAGCAGCGTCAGTGGTAACCCGATGGTGTTGTTGAAGTTCTTCCGTGCTTGGTGCGTCCTAAAGTGTTGGCTCAGAACATGATAGACGATCTGCCTGGTGCTGGTCTTGCCCACCGAACCGGTGATCGCAACCACCTTGTAGGCGCCGTTGCGGCGGTAGTCGCGGGCCAGATCACCCAGCGCCTCGATCGTATCCTCGACCTTCAGGATGGGCCCAGGCGCCTCAATGGCGCGGCTCACCACGGCGCACGCCGCCCCTTGAGCCAAGGCTTGCGCAACGTATTCGTGTCCGTCGAAGTGCTCACCGGCAATGGCGAAGAAGCAGTCGCCCCGCCGGATCGCGCGCGAATCCGTACTGACCCCGCTGATGGACCCCATCTCTGGCCCGCCCGCAACGTGTGCCCCGAGGATCCTGGCGACCGCTGCTATCGGGAGCTTCTTCATACCCGCTCTCCGAGATAACGTAGGGCCATTTCCTTGTCGCTGAAATGCAGCCTCCGAGCGCCGATGATTTGGTAATCCTCATGCCCTTTGCCGGCGATCAGGACGATGTCGCCGGGCCGGGCCCGCTCGATCGCCAACTGGATAGCACGCGCGCGGTCGGGCTCGACCACGGTGTCCTGGGAATCAGGCTTAGCAAACCCGCCGATAATATCTTTGATAATGATTTCAGGAGATTCGGTTCTGGGGTTATCACTGGTCACGATGACCAGATCGCCAAGCTGCTCGGCAGCGCTGGCCATGCGGGGGCGTTTGGTCCGGTCCCGATCGCCACCGCAACCGAACACGACGATCAGCTTGCCCTGACACAGAGGCTTGAGCGTACTGAGTACATTCTTGAGCGCGTCGTCCGTATGGGCGTAGTCGATGATGACGGCGAAGTCCGCTTCGCCCACCTTCTCCAGTCGACCCGGAATGGCTTCGAGGGAGGACAGCCCGGCTGCGACCGTCTCAAGATCGAAGCCGGCCGCCAGGCACAGCCCGGCTGCGGCCAGATGATTCGCCACGTTGTAGTCTCCGATCAGTGGCGTGCTCACCTCGGCTTTTTGACCCTGGTGCTCCAGCGTGAAGCGGGTTTCGTCGACGGTCATTGAATCGACATGGGCCGTGATGTCGGCCGCTTCATCCACCGCGTACCACCACACGCTCGCCTGCGTCGCGCTGGCGATGGATTTCGACTCGGCAGCGTGCTTGTTCAAGACAGCCGTGGCGTCAGGCGATAAGGACGCAAAGAGCCTGGTCTTGGCAGCCAGGTAGTTCTCCCTGGTCTGGTGATAGTCCAGGTGATCGCCTGTCAGATTGGTGAAGGCCGCGGCGCGAAAGTCGATGCCCGCCAGGCGACCCTGGCTCAGCGCGTGGCTGCTGGCCTCGGCGATCATATAGCGTGCGCCGCCCGCCACCATCTGCTGCTGCATTTCAGCGACGGTCAGCGGATCGGGGGTGGTCAACGTCGCCGGCGTGATTCCCGAACCGGTGTCATAGACAACGGTTCCGAGCAGGCCGCAACCTTGCCCGGCGTGTTTGATGCAGGCATGAGCCAAAAAGCCCACGGTGGTCTTGCCGTTGGTGCCCGTCACCGCGAGGTTGGTCAGTCGCGCCGCCGGGTGGCCACGGCTGGCCTGAGCGAGCAGGCCCACGGCCCGCGCCGAGTCGGCAACCGCGATGTGCGTGTCCGTGACATGGCCTTGGGCGTGATCTTTCTGGACGACGACGTATTGCGCGCCATTGCCGAGCGCGCGATCGATGAAGTCGTGACCGTCGACCGCTGCGCCGTGCACCGCGACGAAAACGTCTCCGCCGCGCACGAGACGCGAATCGGTGCGGACCTCGGGCCCCGCATCCGAAGCGACCAGCGTCAGCAGTTCATCAAAGGTCATTCGTTCCCATCCTTGGCCTGCGACCGCGCAGACGAGCTTAACTGCTTTGGGAGCATTATTTTACGTCCGAAGCGGGGAGCCTGCAACCACACGATGCCCATACGCGACAGCGTACGAACCGCTGCCTATCTCGTACTATCGGCACGCCAGGTGATTTGGGATGAAAAACGGGTGCGATCCCCCTATAATCACCTCTGCGGAACGAACCGCTTCGAGCACAAAAGGTAAGCAGTACGGAAACCGATATTCCCCCAAACATCTCGGGAGGGCTGACATGGCCAACGTGAAGTACCTCGCTGTCATCTGCGTTTTGCTGGCAATCTGCACGTCCGGACGTGCCGCGGAGGAGACGGAGTATTCGGCGGTGTTCATGCAGGGCAAGAAGGTGGGCTACGCCATTCACACGCGCAAGGTCGAGGGCGGCAAAGTCACCACGAGCGAAGAGGTGAGCATTACGATCAGCCGCGTCGGGGTCCCGGTGACGGTGAAGATGACCGAGACGAGCATCGAGACCACCAAAGGCAAGCCCCTCGGCTTCGAATCCATCCAGCTTCTCGGTTTCGTCACGATGAAGGTCACGGGAACGGTCAACGACAGCGGGACCATCGAGATGACCAACTCCTCGCTGGGCAGCGTGCAGAAGAGTACCATGCCCTGGCCCGAGGGAGCGCTGATGGCCGAAGGATTGCGCCTGCTGACTCTGGAGAAGGGCTTGAAAGCGGGGGTCGAATACACCGTGAAGGTCTTCAATCCTGGGCTTGGCGACGCGCTCGAGGCGAGCGTCCTGATCGGTGAGAAGAAGGATGTGGATCTGCTCGGGCGGGTCGTGAAGCTGACCGAGATGACAACGACGGTGGCGATGCCCGGAACCGGGTCGGTGGCCACCACCAGCTACGTCGACGACGAGATGCAGACCCTCAAGACCACGACGGCCATCGCCGGCATGCAGGTGGAGATCGTCGAGTGCGCCAAGGAGTTCGCGTTGGGCGACAACGACGTGCTGGAGCTGATCGGCATGATGTTTGTCGATAGCCCGACGTCGCTGGGCAACCCACGCTCGGCGTCGGCGATAACCTACTGGCTCGCTCCCAAAGCTGGCGCGAACTTCGCCGTGCCGACGACGGACAACCAGAAAGCCGAACGGCTGACCGACGGCAAGATCAAGCTCGTCATCCGGCCAGTGCCCGCTCCCAGCGGCGCCACGTTTCCGTACCAGGGCACCGATCCCGAACTGCGGGAAGCCCTCAAGTCGACCCGTTTCCTCCAGAGCGACCGCGAGGACGTGGTGAAGCTGGCCCGCCAGGCGGTCGGCAACGCCAAGGACGCGGCCGAAGCGGTCCGGCGCATCGAAGCGTTCGTCGCCGACTACATCGAGAACAAGAGCCTGTCCGTGGGCTACGCCTCAGCGGCTGAAGTGCTCGAAAGCCGCCAGGGGGACTGCTCGGAGTTCGCCGTCTTGACGGCGGCGCTGTGCCGGGCGGTGGGCATTCCGGCCCAGGTCGTGGTGGGCATCGCCTACGTCCAGGACTTCGCGGGCCACGAAGGCTTCGGCGGACACGCCTGGACCCAGGCCTACGTCGGGGACAAATGGGTCGGCCTGGACGCCGCCTTCAAGAGCAGCGGCCGCGGCGGCCACGACGCGGGTCACATCGCTCTGGCCGTCGGCAATGGCGAGCCGGGCGATTTCTTCAATATGGCCAGTGCCCTCGGCGCGTTCAAGATCGAGAAACTCGAGGTGGAATAGGTCGGATAGGTCCTATTCGACCGATAGGGCCTATGCGGTTCATTCGAACTGGACGTCGGTGGCGATGAACTCGACGTTGCTGTTGCCGTTGTAGTGGTTGATCTGGGCTTCGTAGGCGACGTCGAAACAATCCTTTTCGAGCATCTTCTTCTCGAGATGGCCCATGCGGAAACCGACGCAACGGACCGAGCCCGTGTTGTCGGTGATGGCGAACTGGAGATGATCGCCCTTGGCCCCGACGCGTCGCGGCGCCGATGCCAGGCGCACCCCCTTCGTCGCGAAGACGGGCTTGGGATTACCCTGCCCGAACGGGCCCAGCAGCTCCAACTGACTGACCGCTTCCCGGGTGAACTGCTGCAACGGCACCAGGGCGTCGATGTGCAGCTTGGCAACGACATCGGCCTCGTGCAGATTGTCCGCAGCGTAGGCCTCGAAGTCGGCGGCGAAACCGTCGATTTTGTCCGGCTCGATCTTCAGGCCGGCCGCCATCTCGTGACCGCCAAACGTGGTCAAATGGCTCGAGCAGGCCTTGATGGCGTTGAGCAGGCAGAAGCCCGGGATCGAACGGGCCGAGCCCTGGGCGATGCCGTCTTCACCGGGCGCGATGTTGATCACAATCGTGGGCCGGTAGAACTTGTCGACGAGCCGGGAGGCGACAATGCCGATCACGCCGGCATGCCAGCCCTCGGAGGCCAGCACGATGCTGCGCCGGTCGGGATGGTTCAGCCCGTTTTCCACGACCATCTGGCAAGCCTGCTTGACGATCTTCCGCTCGCACTGCTGACGCTGCGTGTTCTGGTTCTTGAGGTACTCGGCGATCTGCAGGGCCCGCAATTCGCTGGTGCTGGTCATCAGCTCGACGGCTAACCGGGCGTGGCCCATGCGGCCGGCGGCATTGAGCATCGGCGCCAGGCGAAAGCCGATCGCGTAACTGTCGAGCCCTTTGCCCGTCAAGCCGGCGGTGGCGATCAGGGCCTGGAGCCCGCACAGCTTGCTCTCGGGCAGAGCCCGCAACCCGAAACTGGTCAAAATGCGATTCTCGCCCCGCAAGTCCACGACGTCAGCCACCGTCCCAATGGCGGCCAGACTGGTGGCGTTGAGCATAAAATCGCGCAGCTTCGGTTCGAGCCGGGGCCCATGGCTGAATTCATCCGCGATCGCCCAGGCCAGCTTATAGGCCACCATCGCCCCGGCCGAATCCTGGTTGGCATACGATTCGTCGAGGATCGGGTGCACCAGCGCCACGGCCTCGGGCAGCGTCGCCTCGGGCCGGTGGTGGTCGGTGATGATCAGGTCCATACCGAGTTCTTGCGCCACGTCGGCCGCAGCGCAGGCCGTGATGCCGCAATCGACGGTCACCAGCAGCCTCGTACCCACCTCGGCCAACCCGCGCACCGCTTCGACGTTCAGGCCGTAGCCCTCTTCGATGCGATGAGGGATGTAGAAATCGACCTCGGCGCCGAGCAACGTCAGCAGTTCCCAGAGAATTGAAACGCCCGTGATGCCATCTACGTCGTAATCGCCGTAGATGGTGATCTTCTCCTTCTGGTCGATGGCCTGCCTGATCCGGCGCACGGCCGGTTCGATACCGGGCATGCGGTCCGGACGGATCAATTCCGTGAGCTTCGGACGCAAAAACACATTGCCCTCGGCCGTCTCGCTAATCCCCCGGTTGATGAGCACCTGGGCCACGAGCGGGGAAATTCTGAGGGACTGAGCCAGCGGCCCAACCCGGTCGTCAGCCGGGGGGATCACCCACTCGTTTTTCTGCGTCCTTGCGGATAGTAGCATCTGACACGCGTGCCCTAAAGGTCATCGTCGAAAAGCAACATCCCGACACCCGTTATAGCAGAATGCGCCGTTTCTGCAAGTAGGGGCAGGCCCCCGTGCCTGCCCGGGTCCCGAAATCACATGGGTCGGGTGGATGCGGTCAGCACCACCCCGACCCGGCGCATTTCCGCTCAATCGACCTTGGGCAATTCATAGCGAGCAATCGCCTCCACGGGCCCCATGTCCGGGCGGTAAGGTTTGATCCGGAAACGATAGCCGTAGGGCTGGGCCGGCAACGTGTATTCCGGATGCGGCCGGGCGCCCCAACTGTCGTCGCCCCCGACGCCCATCTGCTTGTAATCGAGATTCACCGTGACAAAATCCCGGTGCGGCAGCTCGTTGATATGGGTGGCCTTCTCCAGGTCTTCCATGCTGTAGGGCCAGGCACTGACGTTCAGCAAGGGCATGCCGACCGCCAGCAACCCGGCGCCGTCTTCATCGGTCATCGTCAGGAAGCGGACGTCGGCCCGGTTACCGTTCTCCTGGGGCCGGACGTAAGCGTGCCCTTGCTCGGCTACCGGTCCCGAGTAGAGGCCCAGAGCCGCCCCGGTCTTGCGATCCCAGTAGTTCTCGTGCGGCCCGCGGCCCAGCCAGGTCATCGTGGAGAACTGCCCGCCGATCGCCATCTGCATCCCGAACCGGGGCAGGTCGGGCAGATCGCTGCCGGCCGGGAAGACGTCGGCCGCGATGACAATGTCACCGGTGCCGTAGATGTCATACGTCGTGAGCAGCCGCGTCTCATTGCCCACCGGGAGTGTCGCCTCAACGGCCACGCGCACGACCTGGGGCGCCATCTGCTCGGCGCGGACGGCGTCGACCGTGCGCTTCGCCCCGGCCTGGCGCCAAGCGCCCTGGCGACGCGGCATCCGGTTGCCGTTGTCATTGTCGATCGGAGCACGCCAGAAGTTGGGCACCAGCGGCGCCACGATCAACTCCGTGTCGTCGAGGGTCAGCGACTCGATCGCCCCGCTGCGACCGCCAATGGTCACCTTGAACCCTTCACCGGTGACGGTGTACGTATCGTCCTGTTGGCTCAATTCCACCTCGGGCATCAACCGAAGATCGGCCACCACCGGTGCGGGCACGTCGAACGCGACCGGGAACTGATCCCAGGCAACGACGTGACCGCGCTGGGCCCAGGACGCGTCGCCCGCCAGGACAAACGCGATCTTGAGCCAGCATTCGGCGCCGGCCGGCACGTCCGGCTCAGCCAGCGGGAGCTTGATCTCGCGCGACGCCTTCGGCGCCACGGACAAAGGTGCAAGCTGGCCCGACTGAAGCACCTGGCCGTCGGCAATCAACTCCCATGTGATGCCGGCGAAGTCGAGACTGATGAAGTCGTATTCATTGGCGACGGAGAACAGGCCCTTGAGCGGATCGACGGGCGCGACATGGATGCGCTGGTAGACCTTCTTGACCTCAGCCAGCGACGGGTTGGGCTTGCGGTCGGGCTGGACCAGACCGTTGCAGCAGAAGTTGCCATCGTTGGGATTGTCGCCGTAATCCCCGCCGTAGGCCCAGAACATCTGACCGTCGTCGGTGTACTTGCGGAGTCCCTGGTCGGCCCAATCCCAGATGAACCCACCGATCAAGCGCCGGTGGTTACGAATCGCGTCCCAGTACTCTTTCAGATTGCCGACCGAGTTGCCCATCGCATGAGCGTATTCACACAGCACCATCGGACGGTCGTCTCTCGGGTCGGTCGCCATGCGGACGATCTGGCCGATACGTGCATACATCCGGCTCCTCATATCGACGTAGTACGGATCCTTGGGATCGCCCACGGCGCCTTCGTAATGAACTGGTCGCGTCGGATCGTAGTCGTGAATCCAGGCGGCCATCGCGGCGTGATTCGGCCCGCAACCGCTCTCGTTGCCCAGCGACCAGATGATGACGGACGGATGGTTCTTGTCCCGCTCGACCATGCGGATGGCGCGGTCAACAAACGCATTGCTCCAGATCGGAGTGTTAGAAAGGAGCCCGCCCTGGCCATGCGTTTCGAGGTTGGTTTCATCGATCAGATAGATGCCGTATTCATCGCACAGCTCGTACCAGCGCGGGTCGTCGGGATAGTGCGACGTCCGCACGGCGTTGATGTTGTTCTGCTTGAGTATTTTGATGTCCTGGACCATTCGACCACGGGGAATCGCCCGCCCGTGATCGGGGTCGTGCTCGTGCCGGTTGACGCCGAACAGCTTGACGGACTGGCCGTTCACAATCAACTGCCCATCCGCGATCTCGACCTTGCGGAACCCGACCTTGCAGCTTTGGGCTTCGACCACGTTGCCCTCGTCGTCGTTCAGCGTCAGCACCAGCGTGTAGAGATTGGGCGCCTCGGCCGACCATTTCTTCGGCCTGTCGATCTTCGCTTCCATCAACGCGAACGGGACATTGTCACGTTGCGGGTAACGCTCGCCCAGAATGCGGCGCGTCGCGATACTGAGCGGTTCGGCCAGGACGGCTTTCTTCTGATCGTTGTAGAGTTGGGCCTGCACGGTCCAGCCGCGCACATTGGCATCGGCGTACGTCGCCAGCTTCGGGCGGATCATCAGGACACCGTTGCTGTACTGTTCGTCCAACGTGGCGCGGACGAAGAAGTCGCGCATGTGCACCTTCGGCGTCGCGAACAGATAGACGTTGCGGTAGATCCCGCTCAGGCGCCACATGTCCTGGTCTTCGAGATAGCTGCCGTCCGACCAACGATAGACTTCGGCCGCGACGATGTTCTTGCCAGGCTGGAGATACTTCGTGACATTGAACTCCGCCGGCGTCATGCTGCCCTGGCTGTAGCCGACCTTGGCACCATTGATCCAGAGATAGAAGGCGCTCTTGACCCCGTCGAAGTGCAGGAAGACTTCGCGCCCATCCCAGGTCTCGGGAATCGTGAACTCGCGCCGATACGAACCGACGGGATTGTAGCTGTGGGGGATGTGGGGTGGATTGGCCGGGAAGGGATAGGTCATATTCAGGTAGATCGGGCGCCCGTAGCCGTGCATCTGCCAGTTCGACGGGACGGGGATCTCATCCCAACCACTCACATCGTAGTTAGGCTGGTAGAAATCGACCGGCCGGTCGGCGGGCTTGTTGACCCAGTTGAACTTCCACTTGCCGTTGAGCGAGCGATAGAAAGGCGACGTTTCGCGCCGGCATTCCAGGGCGCTCTCGACGTCGGCGTACGGCATGAGCGTACAGTGCCCCGGCTCTTTGTTCAGGCCGATGACGGTGGGGTCTTCCCAATCGGGGGTCTGGGTCGGGTCAGCGCTGGCGGCCCGGACACCGGCAGCCGCGACCAAGAGCAACGAGGCCAAGAGCACGCTCGACCACGGGCGGGATTTGGACAGCTTCGACATCGTGATCCTTCTCCATAGCAATAGGATGGTTGGTGGTATATCGCAGGCCGGGCCCCGCACCCCTCCTCAAACGCATCCGAGAGAGGCGGCGCCGGCCAGCGTCCGTGAGGTCATGATATACCACTGGAGAAGGAAATCCGCAAGCCTAGGTTCGCCAGCGATGCTGCTCGGTATGGTGATTGAGCCTGGTATTGCCATCGACGGCGCGCAGCGTGAAAACGCCATACTCGCTCGTCAGATGGGCATCCACCCACCCCACCGGATCGGCGTTGCTCTGGTTGTACCCGGTGGCCGGGAGACTGATGACGTGGATGCCGTCCGTCTTGCGGAAGGCGAATTCGTGCGAATGGCCATGCACGACCGCTTTGACTTTGGGAATCGGTCGAATCAGCTTCAGCAGACGTTCGCCATCCAGCAGGGCGCCCCGGCCTTTGATCGGGTGGTGCAGACAAAGGATCGTAGGAATATCGTCCAGGGCATTGAGATACGTCTTGAGCCAGGCGAGCTGGCTGCCCCCCAACTTGCCCCAGGGCAAATCGACGAACAGCAGCGAGTCGAGGAGAATCAGCATGACCTGACCGGTCTTGACCGTAACGATGCGTTTGCCACCGACGATCCAGTCGCGCTCGCCCGAATGGGTGAACGCGTTGAGGAAGTTCTCTCGATTGTCGTGATTGCCCGTGGCCAGATGGACGGGCCGTTGCTGAGCGATGGGCGTCAGCAGTTTGCGGAGATTCGTGTAATCGCCCTTGCGGCCCTTCAAGCGGGCCAGGTCTCCCGTCACGACGAGACCGTCGGGCAGATCGGAATGCAACTGCCCGGTGACTTCCTGGAGATTCTGATAAGGATAGAAGCCCCGATACCGGTTGTCCGGGTTCACCGAGATATGCGTATCGGACAGAAACGCCCAATGCGCCGGCTCCCAGCGATTGGCGCCGAGGACCTGCGTCGGTCCCATGGTAACCACGCCGCCGGCCAGGGCCATGGCGCCCTGGAGAAACTGACGACGATTCATATTCTGCTGCACGATATTCGACATAAGGTCCAACCTCATTGGCATTCGATGTAGCTGCTTTCCCGAGGGCACGACAAGAACCGAGCGTGGCCGTGATCCCTCAGGCGGTCGATCCCTCTACTCCGTTGGTCGCGTTTGCCGCGACGAGAATCAACACTTGCCCCCAAGTGCCCTGCTCCGATCATCATGATTCAGGAGGGAGTATCGGCACGAGCGGGCCCGGTTCTTCACTAGGATTGAATTATCCTTGAGTTAGGATGCGGTAGCGCAGAAAGGAGAGGGATTCCGGCGATGCAATTCGCAGGTGAGGGCGCTGCCAACCCGTATTATCGGTCACAGCGAACGCTCTTAAGAAGTGAGCGAGTCAACAGAAGCGGGCGCAGAAACGCCGATACTAGGACCGCCAGTGCAGCGTCGTCGCCTGCCCATCGGCATCGGTGTTGCCCGCCACAGCGTGCAGCAGAAATTCGCCACCGCTGTCCGTCAGTTGGGCTTCCACCCACCCCACGGGCTGGGCATCGCTGAAATTGTAGCCACTGGCGGGCAAGTTGATCAGATGAATGCCCTCGCGCTGGGCGAAGCTGTAAGCGTGCGAATGACCGAAGACCAGCGCCTTGACCGAGCGGACGGGTTCGATGATTTCGAACAGCCGGGGCACGTCGAGCAAATCGCCGTCGCCATCGCCCAGGGTGTGATGGAAGAATAGCAGCGTCGGTTTGTCGTCGTTCGCTTGCAAATAATCGGCCAGCCACTGGCGCTGCGCCCGGCCCAGCAGACCCGCGACCTTGTTCACGTAGAGCAGTGAGTCGAGGACGATCAAGCGGACCGGGCCGGCATCCATCACGACGACGTGTTTGCCTTGAACCGCCTGTTTGCCCGTGCCGGCATTGGCGAAGGCAGCCAGGAAGTTTTCCCGATGGTCGTGGTTGCCCAGCCCCACGCAAACGGGGCACTGCGCGACGATCGGCTTGAGCAGTGTGTGAGCATTCTCATAATCGCCCGGCAACCCTTCCAGTCGCGCCAAATCGCCCGTGATGATCAACCCTTCGGGCTTCTCGCCCACGATTTGGGGGACGACCTTCTCGAGATTGCGATAGGGATAGAAGCCCCGATAGTTGTTCTCCGGATCGGCCGGCACGTGCGTGTCCGACAGAAAAGCCCAGTGCGCCGCCGCACCGTCGCCCTTCGTGCTCTGTAGGCTGCGGCACGAGCCCAATAGCGCGACCCCACCAGTCAGTGCGGCTGCCGTCTTGAGAAACTGTCGCCTGTGCATCATGGAATCACTCGCCTTGGACATCGCGCATCGCCTTTCCCACGGTTGTCGATTGCCGGTTCAATAATGGCCTTCTTCTACCAGAAACGACCCGCCCGTGCAACGCTCGTCACCCGATCTGCCCAGGCTTTGTCGTTGAGGCCGAGCGGGGAGTCACTATAATAACTCTCCGAACACGTGTGTGAAGAACGCCAGGCACCTGCGGACCGCGTCGAACGAGTCCGACTCTGTCACCCCTGCGCAGGCAGGGGTCCAGACTGCATCGAGGCAGTCTGGATTCCCGCCTGCGCGGGAATGACAAAAGAGGCGGGCTCACCAAGACTCTCACCATATAGAATCCGCCGGTCCTGAATCCTTCGCGCACACGCGAATGAACTGAGCGCTGTATTTGCTTTAGGATGGGTCGGCCCGTGGATTTGAATGTCTTTGATATCGGCGTGTTTCTGGCGTTTATCGGAGGAGTGGTCGGATTCAGCATGTTCAAGAGCCGGCGGGAGAAAACCAGCGAGGATTACTTCCTGGCCGGGCGTGGGTTGACCTGGCCCCTCATTGGCTTGTCCATCGTCGCCGCCAACATCTCCACCGAACAGTTCGTCGGCATGGCGGGCCAGGGCGCCGGCAGCGTGGGCCTGGCGGTGAGCAACTGGCAACTCTTCGGCAGTATCGGCGTCGTGGTGATTGCCTTCACGCTCTTGCCTCGTTTCCTCAAGGCGGGCATCTACACGATGCCCGAGTATCTGGAGTACCGCTACAATTCCACCGCCCGGGCGCTCATGGCGCTGACGACCGTGGTCATCTACGTCGCCGTGCTGCTGACGGCCGTGCTGTACTCGGGGGGCTTGACGCTCCAGAAGATTTTCGACATGAGTCTGACCAAAGGCGTCTGGCTGATCGGCTCGATCGCCGCGATCTACACCGTCTGGGGCGGACTCAAGGCCGTGGCGTGGGCCGATCTGTTCCAAGGCGGCGCGCTGCTGCTCGGTGGACTCGTGACCTTCTTCCTGGGGCTCAAGGCCTGCGGGGGCTGGGAGCAATTCTCGACCACCAACGCCGACAAGCTCCACATGATCCTGCCTGCCACCCACGAAGGGCTGCCCTGGACCGGCGTCCTTTCCGGAATGCCGATCGTTCTTATCTATTATTGCGGCCTGAACCAGTTCATCGTCCAGCGCAACCTCGCCGCCAAGACATTGCGCGACGGACAGCTCGGCGTGATCTTTGCCGGCGCGCTGTGGCTGCTGATCCCGTTCGCCATCGTGTTGCCGGGCATCATGTCGTTCCAACTCTACGGCGACCAGATGGCGAAACCGGATGAGGCGTTTCCCACGTTGATTCGTAACCTCATCCCGACTGGCTTGCGGGGCTTCATGTTCGCGGCGATCGCCGGCGCGGTGATCAGCTCGCTGGCGTCGATGCTGAATTCCGCTTCCACGATCTTCACGATGGACGTGTACAACCGGATGCTGAACCGTAGCGCCTCGCAAAGACAACTACTGCTGTTGGGCCGGGGAGCAACGCTGGTGTTCGTCGTGGCCGGCTGTCTGCTGGCGCCCAGGCTGGCCGACCCGAGGTTTGGCGGCGTCTTCCAGTACATCCAGCAGTTCCAGGGCTACATCTGGCCCGGCGTCGTCGCCGCGTTTCTCTTCGGCATGATGGTCCCGACAGCGCCCGGTGCCACGGGTGTAGCGGCACTCGTCTCAGGCCCGATCCTCTACGGGCTGTTCCAGTGGCGTTGTGAGAAATTGCATTTCCTGATCCAGGTGGCGCTGACGTTCGTCATCGTGCTGGCGATCATGACCCTGATCACGTTCCTCAAGCCCCTGAGGGAACCGCGCGTGCTACCCGTGCGCGAGGGCGTAGAGACCAAAACGGCGCCCGAGGTGAAGATCATCGGCGCTCTGGTACTGGCGGCCGTGGCGGTGTTCTATGGTATCTTCTGGTAGCCCGTCGCCTTACCAGCCGCCGGGCTGAAGCGAGTCATCGACCGGGGTATTCCACCAGGCGGGATCGCGGAAGTGGTTCTTGAGCATCAGTGCCGCGTTGACCCCGTCGGCCACGGCGGTGACGAGCTGCATGGCCGCCCCGATGCGGCAGTCGCCCGCGACGAACACGCCGGGCACGCTCGTCCGCAGATAGGCGCAATCGCACTTGATGAAGCCGTGCTCGGTCAACTCGACGAAGCCCTCGAGGAAGTCGGTGTTCGGCACCATGCCCACGAAGATGAACACGCCGTCGCAGGGATAGTCCTCCTCGGCATTGGTCTTGACGTTCTTGAGCTTGACCGATTGGACCTTACCGTCACCCTCGATCGCGGTGGCGATCGTGTCGTACTTGATCACAACATTGGAGTTGGGCTCGTTCGCCTTGGCCAGCAACTCTTCGACGAGAATCTTGTCGGCGCGGAACTCGTCCCGGCGATGGATCACGGTGACCTTGCTGGCGTACTTCGCCAAGTGCAACGCCTCCTCCAGAGCGGTGTTGCCCCCGCCCACCGAGACCACTTCGCGGTCGCGGAAAAACGGCGCATCGCAGGTCCCGCAGTAGCTGACGCCCGCGCCGGCATCGCGAAACTCGGTCTCGCCCGGCACACCCAGGTTACGGTAGTTGCTGCCCGGCGCCAGAATGACGGATCGCCCGACGTAGGTCGTGTCGCCGCAGTGAACGGCGATGTTGCCATCGGCGCGCTTTTCCAGCTTCGTCACTTCCGAGAGGCTCTTGATCTCGGCCTCGAAGCTCTCGACCTGTTTCTTCATGCGCTCGATCAGGCCCGGCCCATCGATCTGCTCGAAACCGGGATAGTTCTCGATCCGGTTGGTGTTATTGATCTGCCCCCCCGGCATGAGCTTCTCGAGGATCAGCGTCTTGAGCCGATCGCGGGCCGTATACAGGGCCGCACCGAGGCCGGCCGGCCCACCACCGATGATAATGCAATCGTAAACCGTCTCCGCCATCGCGTTTCTCTTTCTCACACTCAGCCCAGTTGGGCGTCAATCTTCGCCTTTAGATCCGCCTCGAAATTCGGCGTCACCCCGTTGATCTGATCGGTGACCTGCCCATCTTTGAACAGGAACATCGCCGGGATGCTCATGATGCCATACTGCATGGCCGTCTGCCGTTCGTCGTCCACGTTGACCTTGCAAATCTTGACCCGACCATCGTATTCGCCCGCCAGCTTGTCGAGCACGGGCCCTGCCATCTTGCACGGACCGCACCACGGAGCCCAGAAATCCACCAGCACGGGCGTATCCGACTCCAGAACCACGCTCTGAAATTCGGCATCAGTGACGTCAATCGTGTTTCCTTCAGCCATCCTTGTTCTCCTTGCAGAAGAGGGTGTTCCCAAATGCAAAACCGAACCGCGATACTATGGGGCGGACGTCCTCGTGTCAATCAGGTTTAGTCTGGTTTGGCGGGTTCGGCTCGCTCACTCGGGCCGATACAGGCGCACGGGCCCGACCAGACCGGCCGGCACAGGGTCTTTGCCCCGGGTCCAGCGCAGAGCGGTGGGATTACCCTTTAGCGATTGACAGTAGTTGAACAAAGTCGTCGTCACCTTGACTTCGAGGACGTTACGGCCCGATCGCACCGCCGCGCCGGCATCGTATCGGTGCCGGCCCCACCAGCGCAGGCCCAGAGGCGTGCCGTTGAGCGTCACTTCAGAAATGTCGTGGACCCGGCCCAAATCGAGCAACGTATACCCCGCGCCCGGCAGCTCGAATTCCGTTCGGTACACCGCCACGCCGGCAAAGGTCGCCAAATCCGCTTCAGGCAGCGTCGCCAGATCTGTCAGCGTCGTGAACGTTCGTGTGAACGCCCAATCGTCCACGGCGTGCTCGAAGCGGATTTGCCACGGTGCGCTGACGGTCGCGAATCGTTCGGAATCGACCCGGGTCGCCTTCGTGCCAGCTTGCGGTGACGGGCCGGGCTCGAAGACCAGCAGGAGCGATTCCAGGGGGTCGAGGTGAATCTGTAACGTGTTCGCGGCACGCTCATGAGGGAAGACCGATCGCGTGCCCGTCTCCGGATCCCACCGCCAGGGCGTCTTGTTCCCAACGTCGAACGTCGCCTCGAACGCCCGGGTCTCGCTGCGGTGCATGTTGACCAGGAAGAAGATATCGCACTGGTCCAACTGGTGATGGATCTGAAAGAGCCGTTCGTGGGGCGCGCTGAAACGTACGGCCGGCCGCACGGCGAGCCGGGCGAGGAGGTCACCTGCCCAGGACAGCAGTTCGTCCGCCTGGGGTTTGGGGACCGGAACGACTTCAGCCATATCCGCGTTCAGCGCCTCGTCGATGGCCTCGATCACGGCCCTGTCGTTCACCTCGGCTTCGGGCAGACTGGCGGACCGGCGCGGCGGATTGCCCACGAATGCGATTTTGCCTCCCGCCTGAGCGTACCGCTGGAGGGCGCGGGCGGTTTCCGGTTCGAGCGTCTCGACGCCGGCGACAATCAGCGCCTCATAGGCCATGGGGCCAAAGCGCAACTTCCCGCCGTCAAACGTCGCCTGCTCCAAAACGGTTCGATTGACGTAATCGGCCGAACAGCCATTCTGATGGATCGCTTGCCAGAGCAGGTGCAGGTAGCGTGGGGTGTAGACAAACGGGCTACGGTCCAGGCCGTCCCGGCTCCAAACATCGGCCGTGGGCCCGAGAATCGCGATCTGAACGTGTGGCTTGGTCTGCTGCAACACGTGGCTGAGCCTGGCACAATACGCGGCCCATTTCGGGAAGTACGGCCACCAAGGATTCTGCTCGTTGAAGTAGGCCCCATAGCGGATCCAGCCCGGAAAGCCCGCCTCCGGGGGAGAATAGTTGAAGCCATGTAGAACGAAATGGTTGACCCCCGTGATGATGCTCAGATCGGTCGCCTGCTTGACGTATTCGAGCGTGGCCCGGAACACCCCTTGCGTGTTAGTCATCGCCTCGCATCCGACCAGCCGCCGGTCCGCCAGGTGCGCGCCGGAGGCGGCGTACTTGTTCCAGACAGCATACCGAATGCCATCGAGCGGGTCCCAATTGCTGAACAGCCACGTGTCGCCTTCCGGAATGTCGGGGACCAGATAGCTATCCAGCATGCCCATCAGCCAGGGATGGCCATAGGCTTGGTACCGGCTCTGGGTCCCGTTCTCGTGGCACCATTGGTGGAAGGGCGCGAGGAACCGCTCGTGAAACAGTTCGACGAGCGTCTGGCTGAAATCGTAGCGTGCCCGCCGGATCGTATCGGCGAAGGCGCTCGTGTCCTGGGGATCGTCTTTCTCGAGGACGAACGGCAAGTACGGCCGGAGCCCATAGCCGCGCCGCCGCTGGAATTCGGCGGGCAGATCGCCTGTCCAGTTGGCGCCGGAAAGCTCGATGCTGTCGCAGAACATCGCGCGCAGGCCGTCGCCGAGCTGACCGCCCAGCACGGGCCCCAGTCGCTCCGACATGCGCTGGAGATATTGCTGCACCGGAGCCTTGTTGTAGTGGTCCAGAACGGGCCCATCCGCCCCCGGCGCACCCCACATCACGGCCCGGAAGCTCTGCTGCCACGTGCCGATGTACAATGTGTGATCGCCCGCCGGGACGCCAAACCGCACCGTCCCGTCCGGACGGACCTCGGGCATCAGGTCGACTGCCGCATCGATGCGGTCGATGCCGGCAGGGGCCAGCCAGAGAAACAGCAACTCCGGATCGGGCTTGCCCGCAACTTCGTATGGCGTCCGCGGCGGCTTGAGCAAAGCCTTGACCGAACTGGCGAAAACACCCGGTCCTTTGAGATCCTTCTTGTTCAGCGTGATCCCCTGGATGGTCTCGCCGGGCTTGAGAAACTTGCCCCCGAAGGGCCAGCCCGTGCCCACAATCAGATCGGCGATCATCCCGCGCTGCCTCGCGCCGTCGACCGCCACTTTCACCAGGCGATTCCATTGCGGGCTCAGCCACTCGAGCGCTTCCGGCTGGTTCGGATGCGATTCCTGCGGCATGGCAATCGGGTTGATCTCGATCCCCCCGATACCGGCCGCCTGCATGAGATCCAGTTCTCGCACGATCTCCTCGGCGGTGATGCGATTGCCATTCCACCACCAGCGCACGAAAGGTCGGGCCTGGGCCGGCGGGTCGCGGAATCCTTCGTAGAGCGCCTCGGTGGCGCCAGCCCCAAGCGTATTGGGAACAAGAACCAGAAGCAGTCCGAAGACGACACCTGCCAGGGTGGTTCTTCGGGAGGTCGGCTTTGTCTTCTCCGTGCGCATGTTCACCTCATTGTCTTGGTTTCGACGTGTGCGGAAGGTGTCCGGTACCTTTTTCCCTGGCGCAACCGGCGCCTTGTGGCGCGACGCCGAGGAAAAAGGTACCGGACACCCTTTGGCGATCTTATGCCGGCGCGGTTTGGGCCATCCCGGATTTGGCTCGTTCAATCAGACCGGGTAGTTCGGCGATCCGGCTGATTCTCCAAGCCCCGGCCGGTGTCTGTTTTCCGGCGTTGGTGTAGGCGTCTTTGAGCGCGGCCTTCATACCGATATCGAGTGCAGGCACGATATCCTTGTCGATGCGATCGCCCACAAACAGGATATCGGAGGGGGCCTCATCGACTCTCTCGGCAGCGATCCGAAAGATCCGACGGTCCGGCTTGCGCAGGCCCACCTCGTAGGAGTAGAGCCGCAGGGGAAAGAAATCTCGAATGCCCAACTGCTCCAGGTGCCTCTCCAGAGACGCGCGATTGACGAACGTGTTCGAGACAATGCCCAGCTTCAGCCCCATCGCCTGCAGGTCCGTCAGCGTCTCGGCCAGATCGCACTCCAACTGGGCCAGCTTGCTCAGCGGCTCGTACCAATGCCAAATCACCCGCTCCCATTCGGCCCGCGAGCAGGTCAGCCCCTCCTGGCGACCGGTCTCTTCCAGCAGCGCGAGCGAATCGAAGTCCTTGCCGCGGTATTCCGACAGGAAATAGCGGATGCGCAGACGCACGAGGTAACGAAAGAAATAACCGGCAAAGCTGCGCACCGGCTGCCCCTGACCCTTGAGGTAGTCGTACGACGACCGGGCCCCCTGCAGCACCATCCTGGTCGTACTGAGTTTGCCGAAATTGACGAGGGTATCACCCAGGTCGAAAAGTACTGCTTTGATCTCATCCATGCGGTGTGAGGATCCCAATCAGAAGGTCAGAGCTGCGCCGGCGCCGGCGATCGTCCCACCCCATCAGCGCTTCACTGGGGGCAGATCGTCCGCGAACGCGTCCCGGACCCACTGGAACATCTCGTCGTCGGATATCGACGAGACCCGGTCGGCCGCGTACTCGGCGTCGATCTCGTCTTTGATCCTGACGATACGCGGGTCGTGCTTGGCGATCTGGATTTCGTAGTGGGCTTCCACCCAGTGCTTGATGCCGGCCGCGCCGGTCTTGTCGGTGATGGCCACCCCGATCGGACGCTTCAGCAGCTTGTTGGTGTCGAAGCAGTTGTAGATCTCTTCGTTTTTGAGCAGGCCATCGGCATGAATGCCCGCCCGCGTCACATTGAAATCGCGACCCACCAACGGGTAATTCCGGGCAATCTCGAAGCCCATCTCCTTGCGTACGTACTCGGCCAGTTCCGTGATCGCGGCATAATTGACGCCTTTGGTCATGCCCTTCAACTGGGCATGCTCGACCACCAGGGCCTCCAGCGGCGGATTGCCGGTGCGCTCGCCACAGCCGAAGATGGCGGCATTGGCGGCGCAGCAGCCGTAGAGCCAGGCCGTCGAAGCATCGACCAGAACCTTGTGGAAGTCGTTGTGCCCGTGCCACTCGAGCTGTTCGGGCTGGATGCCGACGCGCCGCAGGCCCTGGATCAGCTTCGGAACGCTGCGCGGCAGCGCCACCCCGGGCCACGGAATGCCGAAACCGAGCGTATCGCACAGACGAATCTTGACGGGCTCGTTGTACTCGGCGCCGACCTTGAGAAGCTCATTGGCGAACGGCTGGACGAACCCTTCAAAATCGGCGCGGGTAACGTCCTCCATATGGCAACGCGGGCGCACGCCGCTGTCCAGCGCCGCCTTGACGATATCGAGATAGGCATTCATCGCCTGGGATCGCGTTTTGCGTAGCTTCAAGAAGATGTGGTAGTCGCTGGCCGAGGTCAGAATGCCGGTTTCTTTCAGCCCCATCTGAGAGACCAGTTTGAAGTCGGCCGCCACGGCCCGGATCCAACCGGTAATTTCGGGATATTTGTAGCCGCGTGCCTGGCACAGCTCGACCGCCTTGCGATCCCGCTCCGAATATAGGAAGAACTCGCACTGCCTGATCAATCCGGTGCCTCCGTCGATCTCGTGCAGGAGATCGAAGACGCGCAGAATCTGCTCGGGTTTGTACGGCGGTCGGGCCTGCTGCCCGTCGCGGAAGGTGGTGTCGGTGATCCAGATGTTCTCGGGAATCTCATAGTCGACGCGTTCGTTGTCGAACGCGACCCTGGGAAACTCGTGGTACGGGAACGTTTCACGATAGAGATTGGGCTTGTCGACATCCATTAGTCTGATGTTCTTGTCTGTCATAGTCTGTCTCCCAAATAGCATCGCCAAAGACGACAGAATCAGCTATGCGCGTGTTGCGCCCATGCGCGGGGCCCGGGGCAGAATGGCCCGCTCGTGACCGGACCGGCTGCCTCTCCGCATCTGCCAAGCCGAGTTATACTACCGGATTTCGGCCCGAATGTAAACAAGACGGCCGCCTGCCTGCTCCCCTATGGGGCAATGCAGTACAGGAAGTCCGACGTGCGCACCAGGAAATGCGAATCGGTCACGGCGATGGAGGCTCGGCAGTCGCCTGAGAGCCGATTTCGGCCCAAAATCCGCATTTCCGGCTCCGCGGCGACGATGGTCGTCCAGCCATTGGTGCTACAGGCGTAGACCTTGCCGTCGCCGGCCAGCAGTGACGCCAGATACCGGCCTCTGAGCCGCTTGCGCCAGTGCAGCTTTCCCGAAGCCACGTCGTAGGCGCGCATGACCCCCGTATCGGTAATGGTGAACAGAATGCCATTGTAGATGACCGGAGAGGCGCAGCCCGGCGTATCTTCCGACGCGCGCCACAGCAGTTCGAAGGGCCGGGCCTCCTCCGGTCCGCCCAGCCGCAGCGCGAGCAGCCCGCTCTCGCCCCAGGTGCCCCCGCCGATGCAGATCACGTTGCCCGAGCGGGCGAATCCGGCCACCAGTTGCTGCATTGGAATTCTGTCTTCCCACAGCAGTTGACCCGACACCACGTCGAAGCAGAAGATCCTCTCGAACGTTGCGACGATCAGCTTGGCGCCGTCGCCGTCTTCGTAGAGCAGCCCGGTGGTGTAGGCCATGTGCAAACCGCTGGGCTTGGTCCGCCACAGCACGTCGCCCGAGGTCTTCTCAAACGCCGCCAGCCAAGTGGTTCGCTTGGTGTTCTCTTCGCTCTCCTGGAGGACAATCACCCGGTCCTGCCACCGCAGAACCGACGAGACCGCGCCATAGCGCGTGTCGCCCGGGTACTTCGGGTCCAACGTCTTCCAGACCACCTGACCGTCGAGATCCAGGCAAACGACGCCAACCCCGAAGTTCGCAATGACGCGCCGGCCGTCGGTGGCGGGGGTGGGGGTCGCGTAGGAGTTCTCCCGGTGTTTGCGCTCGGCCGGGGAGGTGAAGACGCGACGCTGCCAGAGGATCCGGCCCGTCTCGACGTCGAGACAAACCACGGCCCGGTGCATTCCTCGGTTCGGAAGCAGCAGATTGACCGGAACGAACGCGACGGCCGCCAGCAGGGCCATCGAGGTAAAGGCGACCAACGACACCTTGCTGCCGATGCGCCATAGGTTCTTATATTTCCGGGAGATACGAATTCCTCCAGCCGACCTGGGAGGCGCCGCTTCGTTGCCACACCCATCGGCGACCTTGTCCCCTCCGACGCGGCGCAGCTCCAGATAGCCCAGCAGGTGCCAGGCGGCCACCAGTGCGCCGGGCACGACGAACAGCGCGCGCGTCCAGAGCACGATGGGATACTTCCAGGCATCCAAGGGCGTCAGTGCTACCAAAGCAACCGCCAGGGGAACGAACGCCAGGCCACCCAGCGGACGCCAGATCGAATGGGCTCTGATCCAGTACAGCGCTACGGCCCAACCCAGCAGTGCGAGAGCCCCGGTATTGAGCCAGGTCGCTGCGGCCACCTCCTTGCCCACATAGAACACGTGCTCGGTGTCGTAGGTGCCGAGTGTGTCGGCCAGAAACTCACCGGCCGTGGCGTCGTACTGCTCGGGGAAAACGAACATCATCACGAGAGCCAGGAAAAAGAGCACCGTGCTGATGCAGGCGACAATGCGCCCTGGCAACCGTCCCGGCGCGTCTTTCGCAGCTCGAGCGGGGCCTGATTCGCTCGCCCGCAACGCCAGAACCAAACGCGCCACGACCGCGGCGAGGAAGACGGCGGTAAGAAGACCGGCAAGGCCCACGCCAAGGCGGCGGATCACCCCTGGTGCCGAGTCTTCGTAGGCTGTCGTCACGAAAACCCGGCCATTGCTGACGACCGGTGAGGAGTGGCCCAGGCCCGGGATCCTGGCTTTCCACCGGATGTTCTCGCTGTCTTCACTCCATCGTTGCGGGAGGTTGCCGTCGCTGGTGACGCCCAAACCCTCAGGGCCACGCCACTGAGGCCATTGCCCCGCCAGGTGGCTCGGCGCGCCGGCCGCCGATGAGGCTCCGCCAAGACCGACCACTAGCAAGACCAGTAGCGCCACACCTCTCCCGGGGCTGTCCATGCTGCGAAGCCGTCTTATGGTTGCGTCCTCCCCAAAAATCCGTTGTGCATGACTCCGACGATCCGATGGCGGGCTCAGAGCCAATACTCCTGGGCGCCCCCGCCCCTCGCTCTGTCAGCTTGAATAGCCGAGGTGGGATTCGAACCCACACGCCCTTGCGGGCAGGGGATTTTAAGTCCCCAGCGTCTGCCATTCCGCCACTCGGCCAATTCTTTGTATTAAAATGACTTGTGCTTTTATACCCGTGCGATAATGCCTGTGTGCGCAACATAAAAACAACATTTGATATTGATTCAAACCAACAAATACCTATAGTGATCTGTGGTTTGACAGCACTGTGCCGCCTGCATGTTGCGCGATCACACGGGAGTCATTATAGTGGCGAAGGCCTGGGTCTACAAGCGGGGACGGAGCACGTTCGTGGTCTTCTGGCGAGACGCTTCGGCCAAGCTCAGATCGAAGACCTTCAAGCACCGGCATGAAGCGGAGACCTTCTGCCACAACAAGGTGACCGAGTTGCAGCATGCTGGGCCCGGCAACAGCCCCATCAGGAGCACGTGGGCAGATGCCTGTGAGGCCTACCTGGAATACGTTCGTGACATTAGAGGCAAGCAGCCTGAAACCGTCCGGCAATATCAGAACACCTTGGCCAGCTTCTGCCGACTGATGGGGCCGATCCGGCCCGCCTCTATGAGCGGAGACCTGATCGAACAATACATCGGCCGTCGCCGCCAGGAGAACACGGCAGCGGGCACGATTAACAAGGACCTGAGGCATCTCAAAGCCTTCACCAGATGGGCCGTCTGGAAGTCGTACATGCCCAACAGCGTGCTCTTGATCCGATGGATCAATTACCGCCAGACCACCACCAAACGAAAGCCTCGGACCTTGTCAGTGAAGGAATTCTCGGATCTGCTCCGAGCCGCGAAGGACCTCTACGGCATGCCATGGGTCTTGCGAATCCTCTTGGCCGTCACAACAGGCCTGCGACAACAGGACATTGAGAACCTGACAGCAGCCGATGTGAGCACCGAGGGTGCCACGATGAGAGCTTTGAACCGCAAGGCCCACAAGTTCGACGGCAGTCGGCCGATGAACCGCGTTGTCGTCGGGCTCCTCGCACGGTACATCGCCAAGCTCCCCGATCAACAGGGCCGTCTCTGGTCGGACAAATACCACGCCTCCAAGTTCGAACGGATCAAAGCCAAGGCGAACTTGCCCGATGTCACATACCACAGCCCCCGGGCATCGTGCGCCAGCTTCGTCATGCAGGCCGGTTTCTCTACAGGCGTAGCCCAGGACTTGCTGGAACACAGCACGCCGATGCTGACCCAGGAGATCTATGCGGATCTTTCGCCGGTTTACCGCAGTGCGGTGGACGCTATCCCGGTCGAGGAAGCCCTCAAGGGGCTGGACCTCGAGTTGTGATCATTTCATGCGACGATCGGGTGACCGATGTGCTGCTCCAGCCACCGTCTGACGTCAGCAGGGCGATACCGGACATCTTTAGCCATTTTGACATGCGTCGGGCCGTACCCTTTGCACCGCCATTCGCGCACCGTCTGAGGTTTGACCTTGAGCACGCTGGCCAACTCAGCGGTTGTCAATAGCTCCTCAATGTCTGTTCGTTGCCCTACCTTCTTGACCATCTCACGACCTTATGAAGTTATCAAATAACATGATATCACGACTGTGGCGGAGTGACCCAGCCTGCCGTGACGGTTGGCAAACGCCGTCCGCATTCACGAATCGTCTCCGGAAGCCCATCCCGGCCTCGACGAATTCCAGTGTTTCAGTCAAACCAAGTACCATGTCACCATAATAATGGCGCGGCCGGGATATCAGGAAGAAAGCGATTACCAGGGATTGGTAAAGACTGGGTGGAATTCCTTCACAGCAGTAGGCCCTTGCCCTGGAATGGGTCTGTTATCACGCCGGTCTGGCGCAGATTGTGGAAGGTCCAAGAGACTCGGAGCATGTTGCAGGGAAACAGAAGGACGCCGCAGAAGGCAAGTAGCGACTGTGTTTCGGATCAAGTAGTTTTTGGGTTCCAGGCATCATTTTTCTTGAGCATGGCATTGAGGATCGTCAGGAGTTCTCTCATGGCGGCGATCACGGCGGTCATTTTGCTTTTGCCCGTGATGCAGAGGCGTTGATGGAAGTCTCGGATCACCGGGTTGCATCGGATTGCACAAAGGGTCGGCATGAAGAGGCGGGCCTACGCGTCGACGGGCTCCTGAGGCGTCGGTTGCATGACGGCGGCAAACCGCGCGATGATCTGGGCATTGAGCTTGTCGGTCTTGGCCAATTGGCCGCAGGCCTTGGCGAAATCCCGAATTTGCCGGGCGTTGACCACGGCTACGGGTAAGCCCATTGCCTGGAGTTGATCTCGCAGCGTCGCCTCGCAGCCTCCGGTCGGCTCCATGACAATCAAATCTGGGTGGAGCCGCTTGAGCTTCTGCACCATTTCCAAAGCCTCTGCACGGTTTTCGGTATGGCCCCCGACAAGAATGTATCTTACCTTTCGAAGGGCACGGACTTCGCTCTCCTATCAACCGCTACATTGCAGAATCCGAGGCTGTAGGTGCCTCCCTGACGGCAGATGTCCAGTTTGGAACGCTCGAGAGCCCTTGGGTGCTGGCCGATTCAACTCTCGTTGGAGCGTGCTTCGACACAGGGGCATTGCTGTTCCGCGACAGGTGTTCGACCCGGGCCGTCAAGAGCGTTGAGCCGCAATAGCAGGCGGAAGGACGCATAAACTGTTCCTCACATTCGTGCTGCAGAATGGCCCTGGAGACCTTGGAACGAGGATTTGAGCCTCGACGAACTGACCTCGAGGCAACCACACACCGGCGATATTTGGCCGCGAGAACACCGTCTCTGCCCACATGCCTGTCAAAGTACTTGTCGAAGCACGTGTCCTGCTCCTCAAGCGGGGCGATAGGAGCAAATCCGCCCTGCGCCAACCACTGGCTGTGCTGGCCACAACCACGTTCCTAAAGCACGAACTCGCGTCCCAGGGTCCTGAACTGCGGCAAAGAAAAAACGGGCAGATGGCTAATTCCCTTCGGCGTCACTCACTCCTGCCCCCAAAGCCCTGGGTGCCGCAATCGGGGAACCGTCACCGCAAGCAGCATTGTTCTCATGGAAGCGATCCTCGACCCAGCAAGGTCTTCCTGTTTCCGCCTATTTTCGAGTCCCAGGCGCCGGATACTGCCTGGCTACGTCATCCAGGACGAGCACCCAGTCGAGCATTTCGCCCTGATTGGGTGGCGTGAACCGCCGCTGGCCTTGACTGTCAAACATGCCGATTACGGTCGCCTCCCCGGTTCGGGGGTTATACCACCAAGCCTTAACCTTGGGACCGGCAATGACATCCATCCGTACGGTGAAACGGCGTCCTCCCGGAGCATAGACCATGGCATAGGTTCTGTCACGGTCCCGCGTAGCCACAAAGCGGTAGCGCCCCGCCCCCGGAACGGCGGTCGGTACTGTTAGCGTATCGTCCTGAGGCCAGGAGAGGGCCGGCTCGCCATTGGCGCTCGTAGCTGTTGTGCGCAGACGCACCTCGTAGGCCGTGCCTTTCTGGCCTAGGGTAACATTCCGCGCGCCGGTATCCCGGGAAATCGTCACGATGCGGGCCGGACCGGCCTGTGTCGTGTTCACCGGTCTGATCCAGGCCTCGATCGAAATGGCTCCGGATTTCCGTAGGGCGTCGATGACCTTTTGGGCCGGTTCCGATGAGGCGATCACGGTCGGTCGGGTAATCCGCAGACCGCCACCCTCAAGCCATTGAACGGCCGAGGCATCCTGGATCTGAAGATGAAGCGGTATTCCGCTCGCAGAAGTGTCTTTCACGGTTTGGCCACGCCCTTCAGCAAATGCATAGAGCGCCAAGGGCCCGGCCGGTCCCTGGCGGTGACTGGTCTCGGCAGATTGAACGATCTCCTCAGTTCTTAAGGCACGCCCGTAGACGGCCACTCGGTGCAACTCGCCCTGCCACGGGCGATCCTCAGTCAGTTCGTTGGCCAGCGCCAAGCGCAGCCCGTCCTGCCAGGCCGCCAGTCCTCCATTGATACGCGCGGCTGCAACTTGGTCACCGTTGATATACAGTGTCGCTTTGCCAGTCTGGTCGCGGGTATAGACGACGTGTGTCAGTTCGCTGCTTACGGTGGCGCTCTGCGTCGCGCGGGCATCCGGATCTGAGTGATGGGGCACGAGGATTGAATCATCCGGCACTCGCACTAGAAATGGACGCGATTCGATGAGCCAGCGGCCGTACTGCATCTGTCCGGCCCCGGGCTGATCGATCGCCTCGAACCAGGGCATCAGCGGATTGTTCACCGGGTGACGGCTCGGTTGCCACATCTGCCACACAGAATGGTGGCCGTAGGTGTGGCCGAAAGCTCCGGTGAAGAGGTCCCAGTACAAAGGCCGCCGGACGTCCGAGGCGATGGAGTGGCCCAAGCGTTCGGCCTGGAACGAGACCGGATGGTCCTCGTAGATGGGCTCGCCATCGAGGACTGGCTTGATCGGTGTGCGCTCGTAGTCGGCCCGGGTGTTTTGAAAACCCTCATTGAACTTGACGTTATGGCCGTTTTGCCGCATGTTAAAGTCAAGCCAATTCTCGTTGTGGAAGGACTCAGCCGAGCCGTGTCCCCCTCGTGGGTGAAAGGTAATCAGGTGGGCCCCACCGTCGCCTTCACGGAGTCCATGGGCCATCGCGCGCATAATTCGCTTGTGCTGATCGTTCTCTATTGTGCGGTCGCCGCCCAGGATCCAGACCAAGTCCTTGTCCCGGTATCGCCGCCCCAGCCAGCGGCCGTAGATCTCGGCATTCTCAGGCGTAAACAGTGGCCTACCCTGGTGGACGTTGTCATGCCAATAGCGGCCCCACGTCGGGAGAAATCCGATGCAAAGACCCAGTTCATTGGCCTTGTCCACGATGTAATCCACATGGTCCCAGTAATCGTTCTCAGGGCCGCTCTTCACCGCCGGCCGGGCAGGATCGAAGTCGATCAGCGGCAAATGCCCATATGGATTCGGATTGCTGTGGCCGTCTAGCTCGGCCAGCGCGACCGCCTGGATGACTGTATAGCCCTTGTCGGCCCGGTCTCTCAGATACCGTTGTGCTTCCTGGCGATCCAACCGGTGAAACAGCTCCCACGCGGTATCACCCAGCCAGAAGAACGGTCGGCCGTCCTCGTAGACGAGGAACCGACCGTTGTCCGAGACCTCGAGACCCGACAGGTCTGCCAAAGCAGCGCCTCCGGTGACAACGATGATCATCAGTGCTACTACCGAGCCCTGCGACATACTCAGATGCCGTGTACTTCGCAGTCGAACAGACTCCATGATTTCTCCTTCGCTAGCGTACAGTACGGCTTATTATCCTTGTTGCTGACTGTGACATGTTTTTGATCGGCTAATCTGCGGCGGTAATCAAAGGATCAGGGCGTCCAGCGGTAGAGAATGGCCTTGGCCTTGTAGTCCTCTTCGACAAAGATCAAGTACTCGCCGTTCGCACGTTTGTGCGCAGTGATGCCTGTCATGATGTCGATCCAGCCGGTATTGTCGACGCCGCCGACAGTAGATCCGGGCTCGAACGTGCCCACCAGCTTGCCATCGCTCATCCGGTTGACCCAGATCCGGCCTCGCTCCTTCCATCCGCCAGTGAAGACATAGTCGCCCGCCGCCGAAATACAGCCCGCCTCAGAACCCGCCCCCGGCTCGAACGTCACGGCTCTGCGATTGCCGGCGAGGTAATCCCGGCAGATGAACACACGGTTGATGTGCCGCATATCGCTGCCCTGCTCGGCGGTGACCAGAATATCACGGTCGCTGTCGTACCAGACGCGTGCCACCGTCTCCACGTCGTTGGGCTTCTCCAGCACGGTGATCTTATCGGGCCGGTAAATGGGATTGCCGCGTTTGTCCAGCCCCTGGAAATCGTACCGGAAGAAATTATAGGCCATCCAGATGTTGCCCTTGCTGTCGACCCAGAAGGGGCCTGGATGGACCCGCGGCGTGTTCTCGCCATATTCCGTGGCCTGATACTGCCCGTCACCATTGACATCCCGCCAGATGAAGGGCTCCCTCGGCCGCTTGGGCGGCCACTTTCGCTCGGTGCGATAGATCCCGCCATCCCATTGCATAATCAGCCCTGAAGGAATCGCGATCTCGCCATCATAGCGGAAGATATTGATGAAGTTGCTTGCGAACATGCCGCCAACGAACATGAACCGCTTGCCTTCAAGGTAAGCGATCTGCGGCGAGGTCAGGCCGTGTTCACCCTGTTGTTTGACGAACATCAGGCCTCGGGGGTCCTGCGGATAGTGGTGACGGTCCAGCGAGTAGCCAACCCACGACACTTCCTGCCCAGGCGGCTGGTTATAGTCCATCACGTAATGCTCCTGGATACCCCAGACGTCCCGCCCGTCCGTCTTCGGATCGGCGCAGGCAACGTCGACGAAGAAGTGGCCGTGGAGATCCCACAGCAGGTCACCGTCTGGAGAGAACTTCCGTAGTACCGTGCCCATCTCGCTCATAGCTACGTAGAGATTACCCTCGTGATCCATGCCGATGCCACGAATCCCCCAGAACTTCTTCGGGGTCACCACGCCGGGCCTCCCAGCGGCAATCCCGCCGTATGCGCCGAACGTGCGAACGAGCCTGGGGCTACGCCAGTCAGAGACGTCATAAAACAATACCTGTTGTCGGGGCCCCGTCCAGGAATCGGCCACCATCAACGTACCGTCGTTGGCTACAGCCAGAGCGGCGGGCTGATAGAGACCCGGAAAAGTCACCCGATGCCCGTCGCACTCGATCCATTTCGGCACGAAGTCATACTCATTGTGGTTAGGGTCGACGTATTCTACGACGAGCGTCCAGCGGCGTCCCTCCGCATCGGTGGTCGTGAGGCTATTGGCGCCGGTGTCCTGGTGGCCGATTACGTCGCCGTCTTTGTAGACGCCGAATCGCTTTCCGCCTTCATCCCAGTGGCTCCACGTATGGACCGTGCCGTCCGGCTCGACATTCATGTGAATGAAGAAATTCTGAACCCACTTGTCGTTCGCGCCCGAGAAGGAGTTGCCCACCCACGATACGTGGCAGTCGAGCGATTCACCTGCAGCCGGCAGTGGGATATTCCAGAGGTATGCGGAAACCAGGACGACCGTCGCAATGAAATGACTCCCTCGCGTTTTGAAGTTGCAGTCTTTGGCGGCGTGTGTACGCATCACAATCATGGTCCAGGCATTCCTCTCAGAATCGAGACAACAGCTCGGACAACGCTCGACTTAGAAGTCGACATCCCCGTTGTCAAACGCGGCCGACGACAAGACATGCAGCCTACGTCCCAGTGCAGTACTCTCCAAGAATGAACTTCCCCCATGCAAGAGTCCTACCCGTTCTGTGTCCACGTCGCAGGCGCATTGGTGAAACGAATCCGCTTGTGGCGCACCTCTCGCACTTTTCAGCGCTCGGGTCGATCCTTTGCCGCAGCTTCGAGGGTAATCGCAAGGCAGCCGCCCGCGCGGTTTCAGCAAAAGTCCCTAGCGATGGTAATACAGATCCCAGCCCAGATACTTGGTGACAGCCTCATGCAGCACCTCGGCGCAATGCGTTCGGGTCATTGCCACGTGGTGCTCAAAACCGTTTTGACACATGTAGCCCAGCAACTGACGCAGGCGGGCGATCCGGCAGACCGCGATGCCGCCATCCATGTCGAACGGGTCGTCTGTGAACTGCCCTTCTCCGAGATACGCCTTGATCTGACCCCGTCGATCATCCGTGGACATGCGGAAGTACGTCATCGGGCCGGCAGCAACATGCCCTTTGACAGCCCCGAAACAGTTCTCCCGGCCCAATGTCTCCCCCAGGATGTCGAGCTCGGAGATCTCGATGTCTCGACCCATGAAACTCCTGGGGAAATTGCTACAGTGGGTGCATACGCATTTGTCCGCCTCGTCGGCATAGTTGTTGTTCCAATCCAGGAAGCCGGGAACCTGCCCTGAAGCCAGTAGCAGAGCATACATCGAAACGGCACCGGCTACATCGACTTCGCACGCACTGGGCATGTGCTTCTCGCCCATCAGGCTCATGGACAGGCAGGTGGCGCAGCCGTAGTTGTTCTGTACGGAAGTCCAGCACTGAACGGCGCTGGCATCCAACTCGTTCTCGCCCATCCACTCTTCGATGACCGCAGAGAGTCTAGCCTGTTTCAGCACGTTTTGCGGATCGATTCGTTTGGGGATCGTGCCATAGTGCTTGATCTCCGAGAGCTTCTGCTGAACGAGTTTGGCCTTGTCGTCGAGCTGTTGGGCCCGGCCGATGATCTCGGACAGATCGACGGGCACCACCGTAATCCCGGAATCCTGGAGTAGCTTCTCGCTGAATCGTACCGTCTGAAACGCCGCCGGACGAGCGCCGATCGCGCCGATGCGTGCCCGGCGCAGCCCTCGGACCACACGGCATACACCGGCGAAAGATTCCAGGTCAGCGCCAAAGGCGTCACTGTCGATATCACACGTGTGCTCTCGAGTGTCGGTGAAAGGAATGCCGAACTGGTAAAGGTTGTTGCAGACCGAGAGTTTGCCGCAAAAGGCATCCCGCCGGCCCGTTACGTCAACCGAATCGAGTCGATCTTTGCAGGCCTGTACCAGCACAGGAACACCCAGACGGGCCCGATCGAGAGTTTCAACCACACCGAGTTCGTCGCCAAAATTGGGAAGCACGACAATGACACCGTCGATGCGATCACGCTGCTCTTGGAATAACGCGGCACACTTCTTCGCCTCCGCTCGCGTTTCAACCGCCTGGTGCGTCGTGGCTTTCTCCGGAAGGATCACATACGAATAACCGAGATTATCGAGCTTTCCCAACAACTGCCTGCGACCTTCCACTGCCAGTTGAGGATTGAAAAAACCTCTCGTGCCCACGATCACACCAAACGTCATCTGCCTGTCCAACCACTTCATAGCATCCTTCCACTCAACGGACAACATGATAGCATTCACGTCACCTACCAGATCATCGCAATATCGTCATAGCATCACGAAATACTTCGGATACGTCGATGCGCCTCGCTCCATCCAAGGCCATCGATCCGATCCAAATAGACGAGGGGGACAGGCACGGACCCGTCCCCCTCCGTCTCAAAGCCAATGTCGCAATCAGTGTGTGCATCCTTGGCTGCGGATGGTAAACGTTACAGCACACCACCCTGTACGTCACCGTTCATAGTACTGTTTAGAAGGGCTGGTGTACCGGATTTCTCTGGCCGGCAAGCCAAAGAACCTCGGCTTCAGACAGCGCCCGATCGTAGACACGGACGTTGTCCATCTGCCCTTTCAACTCGCGAACGATATCGCCGTTGTTGTTCCACGCACCGACCGAACCGTTGCCGAGAATCATGGTCAACGGCGAGGCAAAACCCCGAGAATCCTGGAGGTTCCCGTTCAGGTAGATCGCCGCTTCACTGTCTGAGACGGTCAGCGCCAAGTGCACCCACACGTTGGCCTGGACCACCGCATCGCCCTGCAGGTCGCCTCCGGCCAAGCCGTTGATCCCCGCGTTGGCCCTGCCACCGCTGATCTTGCAGTGAATGCCGCCGGCGGACCAGCCGTCGCTGTTGATCCCGCCGGTATGCTGCAGGGTGGCCGGATCGACGGTCGAATAGATCCACATTGAGTAGGTACACTGATTGAAGGTGGCGTCTGGACCGCCGAGTCTTGGTATGGCCATCAAGTCATCAGTCCCGTCCAGGACAAGCACCCCATCCGCGACATGAGCGTCGTTGAGCAAAGTGCCATCGTCGCCATTGCCGGAACTGTCGGCTGTCCCATTGTCGAACGTGTATTCAACCAACAGGCCGTCAACGCCCGGATCCACGGGGGCAAGCAATTCCGGCGTCTTGGGGTAAAGGCGAATGTCGTCAACATAGATAGCGCCTGTCGCCCCGGCCCCTTCCACACCGATCACCAACTGCGTAACACTGCCTAGGTTTGCGCCGACGCCGGCCAGATCGATATTCCAAACCTGCCACTGAGCTTTGGCGACATCCGTCGAGTCACCGTCATAGACAACCTTGGTGCCGTTGATCTTGACGTATAGCTGTCCCGTGTTGCCCGGCTCGCCATGGAAATACAGCGAGAGGCTCTTCAGGCCGTTGGCGGTCCAATCCTGCGCATCGAAGGCATACTCCGCCTCGGCCACGCCGGAACCGGCGTTTTCATAGAACAGCGGCATGGACTGCCGGCCACCGTGGACGATCGTCTGCTCGGCAAACGGTGCCTCGAGGTAACCCACGGTGGAGCCCGTTTCGTTGACCCAGCCATCGAGCCAACTGTCGTAAATCAGATTCTCCTCATCATCGTATGACTCGAAATCGTCTACGACGGCAAACTCCTGGGTGGCAAAGCTCCAGGTATCACCTTCCCATCGGGACGTCGAGGCCGCCTCATTGACTTCATCGACACGCCAATAGTACGACCGTCCGTACTCGATGCCGTCCGGCACGAAAGGAGCCGTATCCGCCGTGCCGACGAGTTCGAGTTCCGCCGGGTCGGTACTCACGTAGACGTCGTGCGCGGCAGCCTCCCTACCATTACGCCAACTCAGGACCGCGTCCGGAGACACGTCGGTGGCGCCGTCGGCCGGCTCCGGCTCGCGGGCGTGCGTGGGAATATAGAGGAAACGGACCTCACTCAAGCCGTACTGCCCCATGACGCCCCAACCGGCGTTAACGTTAAGTCGGACGTAGCGGGCCGCCACACCGCCCATGTCCACGGTCGTGTTGTGACCATAGTCGGCCCGTGCTGTAGCCTGAGCGAATTCTACGTCGCCCAGCGCCGTCCAGGTACTGCCATCTTCGGAGTACTCGATGGTGACATCCTTGACCCCAAAGCCCAAAGCCAGCTCGAACTGAACGTTGTAGTTCCACACCCACAGTTCATGCAGCTTGTAGATGCGGTCGAACTCGAACTGAATCCAGACGGCCTCGCCGCCAGCCGGTGACGCCAGCCACATGTCGTCCGCCGCGATCGAATGCAGATCGTTTTCGTCGAGGCCGGAACTGTTGACGGCATTCTCTGGGTCGCTGTTCGCCTGAGAAACGATATTGCTGGTGGCGATGACGTCGGCAATTGGATAAGCGTACGGCTCGACGGTGAATGACCAGACATCACCCTTGAAGATGGTGGAACTCGGCGGAGCGTTGACTTCGTCGACTCGCCAGTAATAGGTCTGCCCGTAGTCGAGTGAGACCACCGGCTCATACGCGTTGGCCGCCTGGCCCTGGCCGACCAGGACATCCATCGGATTGGCTCGGCTGGCCGCATCGACGTCGTCGAAACTGGTGCCGAAGTAGACATCGTGAGTGGCCGCAAACTCTCCCGGCTCCCAGCTGAGGACGACATCTCTCAACACACCCTCGGCCTGGTCCGCAGGTTCGGGCCCACTGGCGAATTCGGTATTGCCCATTTGAACCAGTTGGATTTGCTCCAGCGTGAGGGCCTCACCGAAGACCTTCACCTCGTCGATCAACCCGCGAAATATGCGGTCCTGGGCCGCGCTCCGAGTTGCCACGTTGAAATGGCCGATGCTCAGAAGACTGATATCAGTTCCCACAACACCCCGAGCATAGTCTATTCCCACATCGAACGCGGCAGCGTCAGCACTGCTGCCAAAGTAGAACTTCACATGCTCGTTGGCTAGCGTGGAATCATAGGTCACCGCGAAAAACCGCCAGTTGTCAGCACCGGCCGCAGCATCCGTGGGTATCTTGTCACCCGAGGACCGCGCCGGCACACCATCAGGCCACTGGTTGATGCCAACCTGCACGCTGCCGTCGGATTTGTACACAACGTCCACGCCCTCGCCACCGTGGTTGATCCAGGTCACCAAGCGGTTGCCGCCCGACCCTTCGGTGCTATTGCAACAGTTGACCCAGCCGGTGACTGTGAACTGGGTCAAGCCCGTCAATTCCGAGTAAATGGCCGAACTCTCTACGCAATAGGTGCCGACGGTGGTGCCAAAGTCCACGCTGCTGATACCGCCGACGGTTGCTGGTACGTTGTTGGACCACGTCGGTGTCGGAGTGGTAAGCGTAAGCTCACCGCCCGCAGAACCGTGGTTGGCCGCCACGGTCCCGGAGTTTTCGTTGAAATCCAGATCGATAATAGGCGTAGGAATCGCCCCACCGCACACCGCAGGCGCCAAACTCAATCCCAGAACCATTGCTAATGCAACAATTATTCGCTTCATAATAGTCCTCCAACCTGATGTCATCGTCATTCCACGGAGACGACCGGGCGTCGTCTGCAACTGTACCGAGTGTCAAATCAGACTTTCTGCCCTCCCTATCATACCCCCACAACCGTTGACGACTTCTCCTCTCACAACGAATGACCCTCCTCCTGAACTTGCGGTATTCGCCACTTCAGGGGTACCGCCCCCCCTTGCCTTCACGGACTATTGTGCGTACGGGACTTCCTTTTTCGGCCAGGCCAGCCGAAAGCCCTCGTCCAGATCATCCAGGCGACGCAGCAGTTCGACGTGGCCGTCGATATAGACGATATTGGCGCCGCCGCGATCGAGGTCACCCGGCGCGTTGTGGAACGTGGCATAGTTGTCAATCTGCCTATTGGCGTTGCCGACCGTGAAATGCGTGTCATTGAAGGGCGCGATGCTGTAGCCCTCGATCACCCAGGTGTTCTCCTCGGTGAAGGCGATCACCTGCGACGGTTGATACACCTGCGTTTCTTTGGTCACGCCGGTCACGTTCGGCCCCAACCAGTTTGACCAAATGGTCCCGCCGCGACCGACATAGGAATTCATGACATAACTGACGGCCGTGTCGGCGTAGTCCGTACCCTTCGCCAGCATGTTGAACTTTGGACACATGTGCACATCGAGGGCTTTCAGATAGGGCCACATGACGCCGTCAGGATTCTCTCCTTTGCGCACCCAATTGTGTCCTTCCGACTTGAGCCACGTAGAGGCGTTCGGGAAGTCGTAGTTGTTCTCGTCCAGATACATGCGCAGCGCCATGCCGTACTGCTTCAGGTTGGCACGGCAACGCAGCGTACGAGCCTGGTCCCGGGCCTTGCTCAAAGCAGGCATGAGAATCGCCATCAGCAGAGCAATGATCGCGATGACGACCAATAATTCGATCAGCGTAAAAGCGTTTACCCTTCGCACACCGCAGCTCCTTTCCGTTCCCCCAGCATTTGTAGATATCCTTAAGATAGTATGCAATATCAACACGTCCAGTAACAACGCCATTTTGCGCAACCACTCTGTCATTTTGCGCAATCACCCAAGTGGCCGTGTGACTCCGTTACACCTTGGGCAACACTCTGACTGAAGCTCCACTTCAGCCCTCAATACTGACACTGCCGACGGTACGTCATGGGATTAATCCCCATGGCCTTACGGAAAAGGCGCGAGACGTGAGCGGCGTCCGGAAATCCCAGCATCTCGGCAATCTCCGTCACGGACTTGCGTGTTTCGACCAGCATTCGCGTCAACAGCTTTACTCGGACGCGCTGAATCTCATCATGGATCGAATGCCCGAGGGTATTGCGGAACCGTTGTTCCAGTGTCCGTCGGGACAAGCTCGTGACTTCGACAACCTGTTGCACCCCGATATTGAGGCGCACGCGCTGGCGAATGAATCGCAGGGCAGTCACAACATCCGGATCATCCACTGCCAGTACATCCGTTGATTGCCGGGCCACAACGTGGGTTGGACGTATGCACAATGTAGGACGGTCTTCCTCCACACCTTTGATCATACGATCCAGCGTTTCAGCGGCTGCATAGCCGATTCGTTGCAGGCTCTCGGCCACACTGGACAGGGGTGGACTGCACAAATCGCAGATCAGCGTGTCGTTGTCCACGCCAACCACGGCCACCTCATCCGGCACCTTCAAGCCCTCCATTTTGCATGCATCGATCACCAGCTCGCCGCGATCGTCGTTGCAAGCCATGATTCCAACCGGCTTGGGCAGATGCCGAAGCCAGTTAGCCATTCGCGGCAGTTCCTTGTCCCACGTCTGCTCCGACCGTGAACGGGGCAGTCGATAGATTTCCGCCTCGAAACCAGCCTGACTCACCGCCTCACAGAAGCTGTCCCGCCGACGCCGCGACCACCACCAGTCACCGAATCCACAATAGGCAAAGTGCTGCAGACCCAGATTCAGTAAATGATCGGCCGCCATATTGGCAACGGCTTCATGGTCGGTGATGACGTTGGCAACACCTTCTATCGTCTCCCGACTGTACGGAAAACACATCGTCGGCACGCCCATCTTGATAATAGCCTTCGTTTCCGGCGGTTCCCGCATGAAGATACCGTCAGGCTTGAGTGCTTTTAGAACGGGCAGGAGTTGACGCCCCGCCTTTCGCTCGCGGTATTCAAGGGGACGGTAGAACGTCCAGAGCCCCTGGAGTCGCGCGTATTCGGCAATGCCGCTGAGGATACCGCGCGTATACTGGCGGGACGGGTTGATCAGCAACACAATCTTGGTGCTCTCGACCATTTCCTCGACTTTCCTTCTTGGCGGTTCCTGGTCACAATAAACCGCGTCGCATCAGTCTTGTGCTCGATATATGCCTTTGAGAGCAGGGTAGAGTTCTCTGTAAGATTCGTATCGGCGATCATATCGGCAGCTCCGGTCCGACCTTGGCTTCAGATGATCGTCAAAGCCTACGGCATCCGCAGTCGCCGCGCGGACGTCCCGATAGTCGCCGGCGGCAACCGCCGCCAGGATCGCAGCTCCCAGGCAGGCGGCTTCCGTCACCCGGGGGACGCACAGTCGTGTGCGACAAATATCAGCCTTCAGTTGCAGCCACAACCGGCTGCGTGCGCCGCCGCCCACTGCATGCAATTCACTGAGCCCGATACCAGCGGCGCGCAGCAGCTCGAGATTGGCCCGCAATTCGAAGGTGAGCCCCTCCAGAATCGCCTTGGCAATCTCGGCGCGGGTTGTGGCAAACGTCAATCCCACAATCGCACCCTTGGAGCGGGTGTCCGGCAACGGCGTACCTGCCCCGGCGAAATGGGGCAGCACCAGCAGATTCGTCGGACCCTCGGAGGCATCGGCCAGAATGAGATCGTAGGCATCCTGCCCTGTCTCGGATGCCTGCGCAAGCGTATCGCGACACAGCGCGTCGCGGAACCAGCGCAAGGTCAGTCCGCCGCTATGATTGAGTGTCATGGCCAGATACAGACCTGGAACCACATGGCGATAGACCGAGATATTGCCTTCGCGAAGCTGGGGATCGACCACGGGCGAACTCATCGCCACTTCCACCACTTCGGCCGTCCCCGTTGAGACCATCGCCAATCCGGGCTCGATCACACCGCTGCCCAATGCGGCGCAGGCCTGGTCGTGTCCGCCAAGAGCTACCAGGACGGAGTCCGGCAGGCCGACCTCACAGGCAATCGTCTCGTCGAGTGTTCCCACGATGGCTTCGCCCGTCGGCAGAAGTTGGGCCAGGCGACCTTGATCGATGCCACAGCGATTGAGAATATCATCCGCCCAGGTGGCGGTTCCAAGGTCATACATCTGCGTACGCGAGGCCAGACAGTGACTGATGACAGCGCGGCCTGTCAGCCGGCGGAGAAAGTAGTCTTCGTAGAGCAGCCACTGAGCAGCGTTTCCCCAGATGCGAGACTCATTTTGCTGGAGCCAGAGGAGCTTCGTGATCGTATTCATCGTGTGCATGGGCATGCCCGTACGCTCAAACAGCGATTCGGGGCCGAACGTCTCTGCCAGCCACTCGTTCTCGGCTGTTGATCTCGTATCCATACCCAGGATGGCGTGACGGACGGGCCGGCCTTTGGGGTCGACAGGAATGACCGCCTCCCCTTGAACGGACAAGGCCAGGGCTTTCGGGGGGTCGTCTTTGTTCAGTGCTGCAACTTGGGCCAAGACATCCAGCGCCAGTCGCCAAACGAGATCAGCATCCTGCTCGGCCCAATAAGGATGTGGTGTGAGCACCGGATACTCTCGAGAGGCCGTGGCGACGATCTTCCACTCGTCGTTGAACACCGCCGCTTTGCAGCCCGTCGTTCCAATGTCCAAACCAATGACCGACATAGACACCTCGTGTACTCAAAGGCCAGCGCAGGTTTAGTCCACCGTGATGGCGTCCAAAGACTCCAGCAATTCCTGTTCGTTGATCTGACCAGCCGTCCAACGGTCCTGGAGGCGTCGCAAGCGCAACAGCGTGGACGTTTCATCCAATGTCACGTCGTCATACCTTATCGGGTCATCCTGAGCGACAGTCCTGACCAGCGTTGCACTTTTCGCCAGCCCCACGGGCAGCAGGCTGTCCGCTCTGGCCACTTCGTATTCATCAATCAAACTGTAGAACGAGCAACCCCCAATCCCATCGAGAATCTCACCCGGTTGAAGGTCCTGCTTGGCCACGGCGAAGACCTCCGCGGTCAATCGACTCATGGGAACCATGTTGGACTTTTTACGCATCACCAACATGGCGCACGTCAGCGGCACTTCGATACTGCAGAGATGGTAGGGGCGAAAGAGGGTGTAATATGGACCATTGCCCATATCTCGATAGACCAGGGCCTGTCTTAGGCGCGGATGGTCCGTGGTCACGACGAGGAAGACCCCCGGATGCACACCGCCGATGCCGTAATCGACCACACCGGCGCGATTTAAGACGCCACCGTGCTCTTTTAACGCAAATGTCTCGTGGAGCTTGTCACGACTGGTTCGAGGACCATGCATGCCGCGCACATCGGGTTTCAGCCCCGTGGCATTCGAGACGGCCGCCATCTCGATCATCGTCTTGCTGCCGTCCACAAATTCGATAAGCATGTTGGGATTGAGCCCGCGCCGTGCCGCCTCCTTGGCCCAGGCCTCGTCCGTCGGTTTGGCGTGACGGTCCAAAGGATTGTTCTTACCCTTGCCCGCGGCGACGATAGTGAATCCCAACGCATCAGCAAAGTCGTACAATTCCTTGCACGCGGCGGGTTCATCACCTGCCGCCAGCGCGTATAGCACGCCTTTCTGCCTCGCATACCAGCTCAAGAGAGGCCCCACGGTGATATCGGTCTCGACATTCATCATGGCCAACTGCTGGCCGTTCCGCGCCGCCAGTATTGCCGCCTGGGCGCCCACCTCCGGAACGCCCGTCGCTTCCAGCATCACCTCCACCTGCTGCATGGCCGTGACGACGCGAAAATCATCCGTGCCCACTCTCTGGCCCGCGACCACGGCCCGGTCGGCCTCGGCGGCTGAATGGGCCTCAACAATCTCCCCCGGCATACCAGCAACATCGAACGCGTCCCGTGCCCTGGCGCAATCGAGATCGGCAATGACGACGACATCGATGCCTTTCATCATCGTAATCTGGGCGACGACGTCGACACCCATCTGGCCAGCGCCGATCAACCCGATGCGAACGGGTTTGTTCTGCTCGTGTCTCTCCTGAAGTTCCGTATTCAAACCGATCATGTTCAGTCTTTCTCAAAGGATATGAGCACCTTCAGAGCATCTCCCGCCACCGCCGTCTGATAGGCCTGGTTGATCTCGTTCAGCGGGAATTGCTGCGTGATGACCTTCTCGGCCGGCAATGTCCCATCGGCCAGCAGATCCAACGCTTGGCGATGGACACGCGGATGGTAGGAAAAGACCCCTACCACCTCAACTTCGCCATAGTGAATCTTATTGCCATCCATCGTAGTCATGGGATTGGCCTTGGGCAGACCCCCAAAGAGCAGGACCTTGCCCGCTTTACGCACCATATCGACCGCCTGGCGTTGTGTCTCGGCCACCGGATTGGCGCAAATCACGATGTCGGCCCCTAATCCTTCGGTGAATTCCTTGACGCGAGCGACCACGTCGTCGGCCGTGGCGTCGATCACCAGATCCGGATCGAACCGCTTGGCCAGTTCCTGTCGAATCTTGCTGCGCTGGATAACAACCACTTTCGCCCCGCGCGATTTGGCCACGGCGATATGAAGGCAACCGGTGGGTCCGGCGCCGATGACGACAACCGTATCGCCCACCTGAGTCCCGGCCTTGCCATGTGTCGCCAAGACCGAGCAACTCGGTTCCGACACCGTGGCGTGCGCAAAACTCAGCCCCTCCGGCATCTCATGGACGATGCCGTTCTCCAGTATCTCCGACGTCAGCGCTATCTTCTCGGCAAAACCTCCGGGGTAGCCTGGTGTGATACCGATGAAGCGAAGATCGTCACAGAGGTTGTATCGCTCGCGCCGGCAGTAATAGCATTTGCCACAGTGCACATCCGGGGCAATCGCGAGGCGATCGCCCACCCGGAAGCGGTTGCATCGCTCATCCACCGCGACAACCACGCCGGCGGCTTCATGGCCCGGGATCACACCATCGGTGCCGGGCGGGGGTCCCTCTCGCCAACGACGCAGGTCAGATCCACAGACCCCGCAGGCCTTGACCTGAAGAACGAGCCCTCCCGCCGGTACGGCCGGATCGGGAATCTCGCGTATCTCAAGTGTTTCCGGTGCCGTCAAGAACGCTGCCTTCATCGGTTCTCCTCAATTCCCTACACGCCGAGAGATTGTCAGTCACATCCCTCGCTTCTCTGCTTCGATCTTGACGCCGACCGCACCGCCCGGATGCGTATGTCCGAACTGCTCCTTCGTATAGCCCCGCCATTCGAGCAGGAGCACACAGAGCACGTCGCAGGCCGCACCGGTCATCAGGGAACTGCCCGTGGCGATCATGCCATAGGGATCAGCATCCTCAGGGGCGGTCACATGAACCACCGCATCGCTGAGCTTCCCCAAAGGCGAATCGGGCTTCTCCGTGTGTGCGATGATCTGGGCCCCGCGATCCTTGACGATTTGGGCAAACGTGTTGATCTCGGTGCTCTGCCCGCCTTTCGAAATGATATAGACGACATCCTTGTCGCTGATGGCGCCGGCGCCGCCGTGAATCGAGTTGGCCGCACTGATGAAAAGGGCTGGCGTCCCACAGCAGGCAAGCAGATGTGCGAAACGCTGTGCCATTGCGCAGCTCGTACCCGCACCGGCCGTCAGGATATGCCCCTGACAGTCGAGCATCCGTCGCGCGACCGCTACGAGATCGGCGCTCAACTGATCTTTCAAGGCCGAGACTGCCCTGGCTTCGGCTTCGATCACCTCTCTCGCGCGTACCAGCATTTGATCGGTCGTCAATTCAGTCATGTCTGTCTTTCTATTGCCGTTGACTATTGTCTGTCGAGAATCAACACGAAGTCCTGTTGGGCCGGACTGGTTGCCTCCATCCTGTTCTGGCGGTGAACGATTTCCGCCTTGCTGTATTCGTTCTTGATGGGGTCGAACCACCGTCCGCGGTAGCGCAGATTCAGCGGATTGCTCAGCCTGATCGTCTGCTGGACGGGTAGATAGGCAATGATGCTGCCATGATCATCCGTCTTGGCCACCGAAATGAAATGGTTGTACGTCTTGTCCCCAGGCTGTTCGAGCAGTAGCTCCGGACACGGGCGATAGCGCCACCAGGGGAGCTTGCGAATCATGCGCGCCAGATAACCAACCTGAACGCTTCCCGGGAGCTTGATCGATTCGAACCAGGGAGTTACGCCCGATCCATTGCCATGATTGAGAATGTCTTCGCCCGGGCGAATCCAGGGCCATATCCCGTTGGCGCCATAGGTGATCCCGGCCATCGGTGTGGCCAGAAGGCTCCAGTAAGACGCGTTGCGCACATCTTCGGCATCGATGCGAAAACCGATCTCCTCATAATTCGGTTCCAGGTTGATGATAGGCCGTGCGGGCAGTTTGTCCCAGTCATTCGCCATCGGACCTTTGTTGATCCAGTCGACGGTTCCCTTGGCATTGCTGTGACTGGACTGGTATCCCACGATGTCCAGCCAATGCTCCTCAGCGTACTCACGTCCGATCCACGACCGGCCATGCGGATGTTGCGCCACCAGACCGGGATGCGCCTCGCCAAAGACGCCTCGCCCAATGGTTTTCCATCGCTGCTCGTATTCGTCGACATAGCGCCCGTCTCCCCCCAAAACCCAGACCACCTGATGCCCGCCATAACGCGCGACCATGTAGCGTGCCAACAGGATCGCCTCGTTGTCGGGCAGATAGTAGCCTGGGCTCAGCTCGCGACCGGCGCCGAATTGGAGTGTCCACAACAAGACCGGCGCCGCAATAAGGCCATGCTCGTTGATCTGATCCACCTTGTGATCGAGCCGCTGGAAGAACGACGGATTGATCTGGATGCGACCCGATCCAGTGAAGGCCACCTCGCCTGCGCTGTCGACGTCGCAGCCGCGCCATTGCGTGGTCACGAATTGGATGACCGTATAGCCATTGGCGACACGATCCTCCAGATAGGTGGTCCACTCCTTTTCCGTCGATTTCAGGGCGCCGTTCCACGCGGTGCAGGCACACCAGAAGAAAGGTGTGCCATCGCTGTGTGCGAGATGATAGGCGCCTTTGGGACGAGCGAGACTACCTCTGCTGTAGATATCGAGGTTGCTGTCGTGTGCCACACAATCGAACGACCCTTTGACGTCGTGCAACCCCTGGTTTTCCTTGTCCGAACACTCTGAGACGAACGTCCAGGTCCCCGGCTCGTCGGGACAAAAACGAACCTTCCACGCTCGGTCGCCATCCCAGAAGCCGTTGATTTCCCGCAGACGACCGCTGGGTGAGGTAAACTGCACGACGAACTGCTTCACATCGTACAGCGGATTCCCATAGGATTTGCTGCTGGTGAACTGCTTTTCGTACTTCATCAATACGCCCACCGTATCGGCGGCGCTGCCATGGGCGGCGCAAACCGACAAGGCCAGAGCCAAGGCAAGAGTCCTCAATCTCATCATCGTTTTCTTCTCCGTTCCCCAGATTACTCCTCAGTGCGGATGTTATGTCGTTCCCACCTGGCCAGGATCGTGTTGCGAAGACTGTCGAGCAACACGGCAATGAAGATGATCCCCGCCGCGATCAGCGGCTGAAGATACAGATCGGTTCGCGTCGCGACCAGTCCGGCCCAGACCATCTGGATCAGTAGGGCACCGAGAACCGTACCTGGGAAAACGTTGCCAATCCCGCCGAACAGGCTGGTGCCCCCCAGGACGGCCGCCGCGATAGCCTGAAACTCGACCATCTCGCCAAAGCCGGAATTGACGTTACCGAGTTGCGCCACCGAAATGAACCCTCCTAGAGAAGCGAGGATTCCGCAGGCGACATACGCGGTTGCCTGTACGCGGGGTACGTTGACCCCGGCCTTGTGTGCCGCTTCCGATCCATAACCCACGGCGTAGATCTGACGGCCCAACGTGGTGCGTGTCAGAACGATCCCGGCCATCAGAACGACGCCGGAGAAGATCAGGATGGGGCCCGGGATACCGAGCAGTTCAGCCGCCCCGAGCCCGGTTACGCTCTGCGGAAAGGCCACCGCTCGGCTCTTGCTCAACATCCATCCGAGGCCTCGGCCGGCAAACTGCGTCGCCAGCGTGACCACGAAGGGAACGATGTGAAGCCGCGTCACCGCCAGAGCATTGACTAAGCCGAAGATCAGGCCCACACCCAGACAGACCAGCAGCGCCAACACCGGCGAGATGGAAGACCGCTGCATAAGCAGACCGGCCGCGACGGCCGAAACATACATGTTCGATCCGACGGAAAGATCGATACCTCCCGTCAGCAGCACGAACGTCATGCCGACCGCGATGATGCCGATATAGGAGGCCTGCTTGGCGATGTTCTCCAGGCTTTGATACTCCAGGAAGCGAGGCGACAGCAGACCAAAAACCACGAACGTTCCGAGGAACATGAGGATCGGAACGTTCCGCAGCACCACCATCGTTGTCCCTTGCCTCAGCGCGCCCATCAGTTCGATACCCCTGACTGCCCCTGGGACGGCTGTGCGAGATGGCCATCGAACGCCGCCGTCAGAATGCGCTCCTCATCAAACTCGCTGCGCTGGAACTGCCCGCACATCTGCCCTTTGCTCATGACCAGGATGCGGTCGCAGAGGCCGACGAGTTCCTCCAACTCCGAGGAGATGCACAACACACCCGCCCCCCCATCGGCCAGGTCGTTGATGATCGAGTACACCTCATACTTGGCGCCGACGTCGATCCCGCGTGTTGGTTCGTCCATGATGCAGACCGTCGGCTCGCACAGCAGCCACTTGCCGATAACAGCCTTCTGCTGGTTTCCGCCGGAGAGATTCTTGACGACATCGGTCCTGAGATCACCACATTTGACTTTCAGGGCCTTGACCACGCCATCCACGGCACGGCCCAACCCGCGCCGATCCACAGTGCCCAACATGCGATGACGCCGATAGCGAGGCAAGGCCACCAGCGCCATGTTGTCGGCCACCGACGCTTCCATCAGGAGTCCCTCCGCGCGGCGGTCTTCAGTGATGAACGCGACTCCTTGGCGGATGCGCTCTCGGGCCGATCTCGTGTATTGCATCCGCCCGTCGACGTGGATGGTGCCCGACCGGTAGGAATCCAAGCCGAACAGGATGCGTCCCAGTTCGGTTCGCCCCGATCCCATCAACCCGAACAGGCCGAGTACCTCGCCAGCGTGGAGATCAAACGAAATGCCCTTGATGATGCCTGGCTCCGTTACCCTCGAAACAGCCATCAGGACCTTGTCTCCAACCGTTCCCTTTCGAGATGGATAGAGCTGATCGATCTGCTTGCCCACCATAGCCGCGATCATGGTATCGACGTCGAAGTCGTCCTTCGGACCCTTCACGACCACGCGCCCATCACGCAGAATGGTAATCTCATCGGCCAGGTTGAGGACGTCACCCAGATTGTGGGAGATATACAGAATCGTGCGCCCGTCCCGACGCAACTGCCCGATCAGTTCAAAAAGCTGTTGTGTCTCGCGCGATGTCAGCGAGGTCGTCGGCTCGTCGAAGATGATGATGCGCGCCCCGCTGTGCAACGCTTTGGCGATCTCGACCAGTTGCTTCTGGCCCGGGGTGAGCCGGTCCACGCGCGTCTTGGGTGAGACATTGAGGTTGACCGCCGCCAATGCTTCTACTGTGCGATGGGCTGCCTGGCGGCGATGGATCAAAGGTGTCCGACCGACGCGAGGAAACCTGTCGATGAACAGATTGTCGACAACGCTGAGATTGCCGAAGAGATTCAGTTCCTGGTGGATGAACGCGATGCCAGCGCGCGCGGCATCGGCCGGACCAGAAGGGTGATAAGGCTTTCCCTGCAGACGAACCTGCCCCTCATCAGGAGGAAGAACACCGCCAAGGATGTTCATCAGCGTGCTCTTGCCGGCGCCGTTTTCTCCGATCAGTCCCATCACCGAACCCGGCTGGACCGCCAGACTGACATCGTGCAGCGCCACGGCCCCGAAGAAGCGCTTGCCAACGTGCTCGAATTCGAGAAGGGGTTCACTCATGCCGTCGCCCCCCTGCCCGGCGCGGTGCGGCCGGCACGCACCCGATTACGGAGAACGTCCAGCAGGGCGGCGACGAGAATGACCCCGCCCTTGACGATGTTGACGGTGTAGAATTTGAAATTCATCATGTAGAGGGAACTGTCGAGCAGCACGAAGAAGAGCACGCCGTAGAACGCCCAACGCACCTTGCCCTTGCCACCGAAAAGACTGATGCCTCCGATCACAGCCGCACCGATGATATCCAGCAGAACGTTTTCCCCCAACGTGGGCCGGCCGGCACCCAAACGAGCGGAATACAGCACCGAGCCGAGCGCCGCACAGAACCCGCTGATGGCATAGGCACAGACGATCACCCCGTCGGCAGGAACCCCCGAGACGGCCGCGGCGCGCCGGTTCATTCCCACCGCATAAAGCCAGCGGCCCAGGACGGTCCGCGCCAGCACGAACCACGCCACCAACGCCATCGCGAGCCCGGCGAAGAACGAATAGGGCACGAGCCCCACCGAACCACGTCCGGCCGGGACCTGGCCCAGGTAATTCTGCCCCAGAGCCAGAAAACTCGCCGGCAGATTCCGGATGTTCTCGCTGCGACTGACGAAGATCGCCAAGCCGCTGAAGAAGAACATCGAGACCAGCGTCACCATGAACGGTGGCATCTTGAGCTTGGCAACCGCCAGGCCATTGCCCAAACCGATTGTCGCGCCGATCGCCAACATCACGAGAATACCTGCGGGCGTCGCCATCGCGCTGCCGGCCAGAAGTCCGCCCTGTTCCGAGATCAAGGTGCCCCACAGCGGATTCTTGGCGAAGAGCTCCGGATCAAGGCTGGAAGTCATCATCAGCGCGCCGCAAACGCTGGTCACCGCCATGATCGAGGTCTGTGACAGATCGATCCCCCCGACGATGAGCACGAACATCTGCCCGATGACCAACACCAGCAGCGGCCACACATTGGAGGAGAGATTGCTCAGGTTGCGCACGCTGCCAAGCCGGGGCAGGAAGATCCAGAGCACCAGGAAATACGCGAGCGTCAGGAAGAGAACGAAGCTATCCGAAAGGAGCACCCGGCGAACGAATGTCTCCTTCAGGCGGATAGCCCACATCCCGGCTGTTATCGCGTTTCTACTTCGCACGAGCGATCTTCCTGAGCTCCGATCCGGTCACGGGGGCTACTGCTCTTGCAGCACTCGGTAGCCCCACATCTCTTCGGCCCGTTCGGCCATGTTATCCTGCGTCAGCGCAAAGCCGGGGTCTTCGATCCATTTCTCAGGCGTTCGCTCGCCGGCCTCGATCGCCTCAAGTAGCGCGTCCATGATGGCATTGGCCTCGAAGAACAGATCCTGCACGCCCGTGGCGTCCACGTACCCTTCTTCCATCAGCTTATAGGCCGTGCTGTCACCGTCGAGCCCCCCGAGTATGACATGGCCGGTCTCTCCGATCTTCTTCCATTTGCCCAGCGGCTCCAGGACTGCCTTGACCTGGGGGTAGAGGAAATCCGAACTGGTAAAGAGGAAATCGACGTCGGGATTGGCCTGCAAGGCGGCCTCAAGATTGGCCAAGGTGGTGGCCGGGTCCCACTTCGAGGGGACTTCGATCGGCGTTTCGAACAGATCCGGGTGCTTCTCGATCACGTTGAAGAAGCCTTGACGTCGCGCCACGGCATTGCGGTCGCCGAGGTCACCAACCACGATCAGGGTCTTCCATTTACGGCCCTGCGCCTCTTCGCCGGCGACCTTGGCCATATGCGCGACGGCCTCCTCGGCAATCTTCTCATTGTCCGCCACCACCACCAGCGCCGGGTTGCTGCGGTCACTGGGTGGCCGATTGAACACGGCGATGGGAATGCCGGCACGGTTGGCTTCACCCACGATCGTTACGGCACTCTCGCCGTCCTGGGGGATGATGATGATGCCGTCCACTTCCTGCGCGATGGCGTCGCGAATCTGTTCCAGTTGGCGGTTGGCGTCCTGATTGGCGTTCCGCTCCAAAACCCGGATGCCTTTGCTCCGCAAGGTCTCGGTGATGGCCTTGTGACCGGCAACCCAGAATTCCGTTTCCAGATCCTGGAAGCCAAAACAGATGGTTATCTGCCCACTATCGTCACTTCGCCGGGAGCAGCACAAGCCACAGACGACCACACTGACAACGCCCAGAAGAAGTAAGATGCGCAGGAATGCCTTCATGGTCGCCCTTTCACAGCTCGCACATAACACATGTTCATATATGAACGTATGAACGTCTTTCTAATGCCCCGCCGCGCGACTGTCAATCGCTTTTTTACCCGAGACGATGGAACCACGATCTTTAAGCCCATGTCTCGAAGACAGCACTGTCGCCGCCCACACAAAACCAAGTAGAGCATAACTACTTTGCCAGCAATGTTTTATAGATATGACAAATCCTGCGTAGTCAGGGCAAATGAGTTTGTTGCTTGACAATACACGAGCTATGGAAGACAATTCGACAAAATGAACACTATCGAACACATGTTCAGAAATGGCTATGACAGCGGACTCTAACGCAAAGAGGCTTCTATATAAGATCGCGAAGGCCTACTACGATGACGGGTTGACCCAGCAGCAGATTGCGGTTCGCCTCGGCCTTTCCCGCATCAAGGTCTCCCGCCTGCTCCGCACCGCCCGCGAGGAGAAGATCGTACAAATCTCCATCGCCCCGCCCCAGGAGTCGAACGCCGATCTGGAGCGGCAACTGGAGGGCGTCTACGGGCTGAAGGAAGCCCTCGTCGTGACCTGCTCGGCTCCTGATCGTCCAACGGTTGTCAACGAGTTGGGTCTGGTGGCCGCCAACTGCTTAACGCGTGGCCTCCAGGGCAACGAAGTGATCGCTCTGAGTTGGGGTACGTCTGTCCTTTCTGTGGTCAACGCGCTGAGCCCAATGGACCTGCCGGACGTCCGGGTGGTTCAACTCCTGGGCGGCCTGGGCGAACTGGAAGCTCAGACCCACGGTGCAGATCTGGCCCAGCGAATGGCGCAAGCCCTGGGGGCTAAGCCCCGCCTGATCCACGCGCCGGGTGTCGTCAAAGATCAACTCGTGCGCGAGGCCCTGGTGAAAGATCCGCAGGTGGCCGACACACTCGCCCTGGCCGAGCGTGCCGACATCGCCGTCGTGGGTATCGGCGTGCTCGAACCGAACGCCACGCTGCTGTCCAGCGGTAACACGCTCACATCGTCCGAGGTCGAGGAGTTGAAATCATTGGGGGCGACCGGGGATATCGCCCTCCAGTTCTTCGACGCGCGGGGCGCCAAGGTGGATCACCCTCTCAATCGGCGGATCGTTGGAACTGACCTGGAGAAGATCAAAGGGATTCACCGCGTTATCGGCGTCGCCTGTGGACTCGAGAAGATCAGGGCGATCCGAGCGGCACTGTTGGGCGGCCTGATCGATGTCCTGGTGACCGAGGAACGGACGGCCGGAACGTTGTTGGCACATCCAGAGCGAAAATCGTATGCCGAATCGCTGGCGCCAGGTGCGTCCGGAGCCGCGCAGACATAGCTGGCCCGGAGGTCTCGCAGACCGGGCCAACTGAGGGTAGAGTATGTTCCTGTTGGGAATGGATTACGGAACCGGCGGCGCCAAGGCGACCATCATCGATGCCGAGGGAGCGGTTCTGGGCTATGTGTTCGAAGAATATCCCATTCTGACCCCACAGCCGGGCTGGTCGGAACATGATCCCAATCGCTATTGGGTGGTCGCCTGTCGCCTGATCGCCAACGTCATCGCCGAAGCGAAGGTCCCTGCGAAAGCGATCAAAGGCGTTGCCGTATCATCGGCGCTGCCCTCACTCGTCATGGTGGACCGGCAACAGAACCCGGTCAACAACGCCTACAACCTGATGGACAAGCGGGCCACCGAACAAGCGCAGTGGCTCAAGGAGAACGTCGGAGAAGACAAAGTCTTCGCCATTTCGAAGAACCGCCTCGACGACCATCCGAGCCTGGTGAACCTGATGTGGGAGCGAGCTCATCGGCCGGACGATTTCGAACGAATACACAAGGCACTGACCATCGATGGTTTCATCACGTTGAAGCTGACGGGCCGACCGGTGTGTCACTACTCGGGGGCGGCCTTCTACGGCGTGGCCTACAACCTAATGGAACGCCGTTTCGAGCGTAACTTGCTCGACCGGATCGGAATCCCGGAAGCCCTCCTGCCCGATCTGTGTCGGTGTGACGAGATCGTGGGAATGGTGACGGAGGATGCCGCCCAAGCCACCGGCCTGGCGCCGGGAACGCCCGTCGCCGCCGGCCAGGTCGACTGCAATGCCGGCTGGGTCGGTGCCGGCGCCATCGCCGAAGGCGATATCCAGATGAATCTGGGCACGTGCGGCAACTTTGGGATCATCCATCGCGACACCAACTTTCACGATACGATGATCGCCTTCGCTTATACGACGGATTCGGAGGCCACCTATATCACGGTGCCTACGACAACCACCGGGGGCCAGCTCATCCGTTATATGCGTGACAACTTCTACCAAACAGAGGCGGCGGCACAGACCCAAACGGGCGGCGATCCCTATGATGTTATCAATCGCGAAGCCGAACCGATACCGCCCGGTGCTGAGGGTCTTGTCGTTCTGCCCTTCCTGATGGGGGAGCGAACGCCGATCTGGGATGTGTACGCGCGCGGCACGATCTTCGGCCTCAGCATGCACCACACGCGCGGACACGTGGTGCGGGCCATGATGGAATCGGTCGCTTACGCCCTTTACGATTCTTTTCGGATCATCCGGGACACGGGCCGTAAGATCAATGCCCCGATCGTGCTCAACGAGGGCGGGGCTAAGAGCCCGCTGTGGCGCCGCATCATCACCGACGTCTTCAATGTGCCCACCGTGCTCGTCGAGCGACGGACCGGCGCCCCCTATGGCGATGCCATCCTGGCCGGCGTCGCGACGGGTGTCTTCCCGGATTTCTCCGTCGCCAAGGCCTGGACGCGGTATGTGGATCCGATGGAACCCGATCCCGGTCGCCACGACATCTACATGGAATATTTCGATCTCTACAAGCAGCTTTACGATCACGTAAAAGACGACTATCAAACGCTGGCCGCGCTGCGCCGGAAGCATTACGCCGAATGAAGCGATTACGACGGAGGAATTCTCGCATGACACACACCCATTCGATGCTGCGTCTTGGAACCCTGATCACGGTCTTCTGGACCATTACTCTGGCCGGTGCAGCCCCGCAGGCGAGATTTGTCGACCCCACTAGCGCCGTCAAGGTCTTCGATTTCGCCGAGATCACGGTTCACATCACCGATCCGGATATCGCGAATCCTTTCACAGACGCCACTCTCGAGGCAACCTTCCAGGGTGACGATGGAAAACCAATTACGGTGGACGGTTTCTGTGATGCGCAGGACGGCAGCGTGTTTCGTGTTCGCTTCATGCCACGCCACCCCGGGCAATATCGCTACGGCATTCGCTACCGCCAGGCCGACTTCGCAGCCGAGCACGAGGGAACATTTTACGCGGTTCGGTCTCCGCGTAAAGGCCCGCTGCGCGTCGATCCGGACAATCGGTGGCATTTCGTCTGGGAAGGCACGGGGAAACACTACTTCTGGAACGGAACCACAACCTACTACCTGATGGGATGGGACGAGGAAACGATTCGTGACAGCATCGACCGACTGGATCGTTTGAAGATCAACCGCTTGCGCGTCCTGCTCTACGGGCGCAACAACCCTCGCCCCTGGGGGCAACCCGTGGTCCCAACGGAGAACTTCACACTGCACCTGAACCCTTGGCTGGCGGAACGGCCCGACGACATCAAGAACCCGGGCTTCGACCTGACGCGCTTCAATCTTGACCATTGGCGTAAGTACGAGCGTCTCTTGCACTATGCTCGTGAGAAGGACATGATCGTCTCGGTGATCTTCTTCATCGGGGGACAGGTATTGCCCACTCCATTTGAGGCCGGTAGCACGGAGGAAAATCTCTACTATCGCTATGGCATCGCCCGTTTGGCGGCCTTCTCCAACGTAACCTGGGATTTGGGTAACGAGTACAATTTTCACCGCAAGGCCCCCGCATGGGCCGATGCGATGGGCCGCCGCGTCAAAGCCTGGGACCCCTATGACCACCTGACCTCGGCTCACAATGTCACCCACCGCACGCCCGAATCCACCTGGCTCGATATGCAGTTGATCCAGCGCTGGGACAGTGGTCAATACGCCCACATGCTCGGCCAGCGTACGGCTCAGGCGAAAACCGGGTACATCATCCCACAGATCAACGAAGAATACGGCTACGAAGACCTCTGGGAGAAATACCCGGGCCAGCGGGCGGCGGAAACGCGACGAAAAGACGCATGGGGAATCTGCATGGCCGGCAGCTACCAGACGGCCGGTGAATCCGCTCGGCAAGGCACCGGAATCGCACCCGACACGGGAGGCGGCTGGGTCAATGGTCGAGGCGACGACACGATGACGATGCTCATCGGCTATGGCCACATCGTGGATTTCTTCACGGCGTTTGACTGGTGGAACTGTGAGCCGCTCCCTGAATCCGTCGAAGGCCGGGCCTGTTGTCTGGGCAAACCGGGCCGCCTCTACATTCTCTATTTCCGAGAAGGTGGTCGGGCCGTCGTCCGGCTCAACAACGCCGTCTATCAGGGCAGATGGTACAATCCCCGCACCGGTCAATGGCAAGGCTCCTGCCAGATCTCCGGACCGGTTTGCACGACGCCGATGACCCCGGACATGGACGATTGGGTTCTCTGGCTGGAGACGGACGGGCATGTCAAAGACACAACTGCCCCGGATATCGTTTCCTTGGCCGTCGGGGGGAATGGACGAACGGTTCTCGTCGAGTTCGACGAGTTACCGACCCAGGCATCCGCGACGAATGCCGCCAGCTACCGGATCCAGCCCGAGGTCCAGATCCGGAAAATCTCCCTGGGAGGCCTTCATGGAAAGACCGCAACACTGTCAGTAGCCCCCCTGCAAGAGGCGTGTTCTTACACGCTGACCATCAGAGGCATTGAGGATCGAGCCGGCAATCGTATGAATGCGACTCGACGTTCATTCGAATTCGTTCCTGCCGGTCAGCCCCGGGTCGAGTTGACGTTCGATAAGACAGAGAAACGAATCGCGCAGAATACAGGTACGGCCCGAAAGACGATCGCCCAGGCGCATCTGACCGCACGGCGTCCGGTCCCGTCGGCGAATACGCCGCCGGCCGGAGGTGCACACAGTCTTGATTTTGGCAACGAGCCCGGCGCCTACGCGGTCGATCTGCCGGACGACGTGGACGATGTTCTCGAGGGACTGGCGTCCTTTACCATCGCCGCATGGGTCAACTGCACCAGCAGTACCGTTGGCTCAGGCGGCAACCGCATCGTCCACATGGCCCAGACGCAGGGCTCCCAGGCCGGGATCGATCTGGTCTTCGTTTCGGACGGCCGACTCAAACTCGGGATCAATGAATGGCCCGACCATACGAAAGCCGTCAGTTCCCCCGGGCTCGTTCCTGTCGATCGAAACGCATCGCCGGACAACTGGCGTTTTATCGCTGTCACATACGATAGCACAGCCGAGCAGGATCATGTCAGATTCTACATCGGATCGCCCGACAAAGAAGCGTCGCTGGATAGCGCCATCAGATACGATCGAGGTCCGGTGCAGACCGGGACCGGGACTCTGACGGTGGGACACTTCAATCCCGGCACCCGGAACGATCATAGCGATCGCATGTTCCGGGGCCTGATCGACGAGGTCCGAGTCTTCGGCAGCCAAACCGACGGGGCCGGGGCGCTGTCGCTCGACCAACTTCAAGCCGTTCAGAGGGGCCGGAAGTAATTTGGCCCGCCGCGGCCGTTTGATGGAAACAGGAGAGATCATTGGAACTGGTTCGAAAACTCAAGCAGCGACAAGCCGAGGGAAACCCAATCTCCGTGGGTCTGATAGGCTGCGGCCAGATGGGTTCGGGCTTGGCTCACACCATTAACAACATCGACGGGATGGCCGTGCGCGCCATCGCCGATGTGGACCCTCAGCGGGGAATCGCTACGTTTCTGGAGATGGGGGTTTCGCGCGAGGCCATCTGCTCGGCTGAAACGATCGCAGAGATCGAAGACGCACTGGCCACAAACCGTGTGGTTGTCACGCCGCACGCCGAACTGCTGACAGAAGCCGAGGCGATTGAGGCCAACGTCGAAGCAACCGGCGTACCGGACGTCGGCGCGCGCATCGCGCTGCGCTCGATCGAGCGGCGCAAACCCATTATCATGCTTAACGTCGAAACCGACATCACGGTCGGCGCCTACCTTAGCGACCTGGCGCGCAAGTCAGACGCGCTCTACACTGTCGCCTCCGGCGATGAACCCGGTGTCTGCAAAATGCTCTTCGATCAAGCCGTGCTGATGGGTTTCGAAGTGGTCTGCCTGGGCAAGTGCAAGAACAACCCCATCGACTTCGCAATGACCCCGGAGAACTGCGCCGCCGAAGCACGCTCGAAAGACATGAATCCGAAGATTCTCGCCTCCTTCATCGATGGGACCAAGACCATGGTAGAAATGGCCGCCGTGTCTAACGCTACCGGTCTGCTGCCCGACCGGCCCGGCATGCACGGAGCCAAGGTCGAAGTGGAGGATTTGGCGCGAACATTCATCCCGCGCGAGGCCGGCGGCCTCTTTGCCCGGCGCGGCACGGTGGAGTATTCCACGGGTAGTTTTGCACCCGGCGTCTTCGCCGTCGTCTACACGGACGATGCGAGGATCCGCAAGGATATGAAGTTCATCACCAAGGCCGATGGTCCGTACTACCTTCACTATCGTCCTTACCATCTCTGCGATCTGGAGACGCCGCAATCAGTTGCCGAAGCGGTTCTGCTCAACGAAGTCACCGTCGCGGCCGAGACCATGCATTCGGAGGTTGTCGCCGTCGCCAAGCGTAACCTCAAGGCCGGGATGAAGCTCCAGGGCATCGGCAGCGCGGACATCTACGGACGGGTCTATACGTATGCCGAGGCACGCCGGCTGGAGGCCACGCCACTCGGTATAGCAGCCGGTGGGACGGTCACCGACGACATCCCAAAAGGTCAAATCCTCTCGCAAGCCAATTTCACACCCGATGATTCGACCTTCATCTACGAACTGCGCCGGCGACAGGATCAGATGCTGGCCCGGGAGGTGCAGAGCTCGTGACAATGATGAAAGCCATCATGGTACGGGCGCCGCTGGACTTCGGCCTGGAGAAGGTCCCCCGACCCGAATGTCCGCCTGGCGGCTTGTTACTGCGAGTCTGCGCCTGCGGCCTGTGCGGATCCGATCTGCGCACCCTGCGCAGCGGCCATCGCAAAGTCACGCTGCCCTGGATCCTGGGCCATGAGATCAGCGGCGAAGTGGCGGAGGTTGGTCATCAATACCAGGGCCCGTGGCGCGGCGGCGACCGGCTTTCCGTGGCACCGCTGGTCTATTGTGGGCGCTGTGACTTCTGTCGCTCTGGTCGGTATGAATTGTGCGAAGGCTATCGGGAGATCGCCCAAGCCTGGGCGGGGGGTTTCGCCGAGTATGTGGCGATCCCGGAAGAGGCCGTACAGCGCGGGACCATTGGGCTGGTGCCGGAGGGTTTGCCCCTTGACCTCGCGGCGATTGCCGAGCCGGTCTCCTCGTGCATCCACGCCCAGGAAACCGGCGCCGTCGGACTGGGAGACACCGTCGTCGTCATGGGCACCGGTCCGGTTGGCTGCATCCACATGGCGCTGGCACGAGCTCGCGGAGCAGACCAGGTGATCGCCGTGGATGTCAACACGCACCGGCTCGAACAAGCAAAGAAGTTTCGACCGGTCGCCGCGGTCAACGCCAGTCAAGCCGCCTGGCAGGACGAAATCCACCGGCTCACGCACGGCCGTGGTCCCGACGTCGTCATCACCGCCAATCCGTCACCCGACGCCCAGGTCCAGGCGGTGGAGATGGCCCGCAAAGGCGGACGCATTCTGCTGTTTGGCGGATTGCCCAAAACCGACAGCCGACCGCCGATCGATATGAATCGCGTGCACTATCGTGCGCTGCATCTCATCGGAACGACGATCTTCGCCCCGCGCCATCATCGTCAGGCCCTGCAACTGCTCGCGGACGGCCGGATCGATGGGGCGGCACTCATCACCCATCGCGGTAAACTCGAAGACTTCGTCACCATCGCCCATGCCGCCCTCGAAGGCAAAGTGTGCAAAGCCGTGATCCATCCCCATGAGGCATCCCCATGAACGAAGCAAACCGCCAGGCTCCTTTCCCCATCACGAACATCGCCCAAATCTGTGTCATCGTCCCTAATCTCAACCAGGCGGTGGAGAATTACTGGAAGGTCTTCGGCATCGGTCCCTGGAGCTTTTACACCTACGGCAAGCCCCTGGTCAAACGCATGACGCGACACGGCCGGCCCAGTGAGTACAAGATGCGCGTGGCACTGGCCAACGTGGGACCAATGCGAATCGAATTGATTGAGCCGCTGGAAGGCGACACCGTCTATAGTGAGTTTGTTGAGAAACACGGCTATGGCGTCCACCACGTGGGCGTTCTAACTGAGGACATGGCCGCCGCCCTGAACCGGGCAAAACAGGCGGGCCTCGATATGACGCAAGATGGCGCCGGTTTCGGTCCTGACGACGACGGACATTACGCTTACCTGGCCACTGAAGATCTCATCGGGACGACCATCGAGTTGATCGAACGTCCCCAGCGACGCAATCCACCGGAGAAGACCTACCCATCGCAAGAATGACCGAGCACCACGAAGAAGTCCAACCGGCTGCTGACCGCAGAACGGGCGCGAGCTTCTGTACAAACGTGGTGCCCATCCACACTCGACCGAGACTTCGATGGGCCATGGCGTCGATAATGCGATGCGTGGAGAAGAGGATGAACCATTCGTTACAAGTCGTGGGCGCGATACTCACTTCGCTTCTCCTCATCGGCGGGAATGGGGCAGCGCAACCGTCTCCGGAACAGGACTTTGGCGCCGAACTGCCCATCACGGGCAACCTGGGATTGGACGGGGCAATGGACGCTACGGTGGAGGGGAACATGCTGTGCGTCATCGGCCGGGGCAAACTGCATATCGCCGACATCTCGGAGCCCGCAAACCCGAGAATCGTAGGGCAGTTGACGAACCTGGGCAATACCCGCCAGATTGAAATCCACCACGGCGTTGCTTACATCACCGCTCGCGAAGACGGGCTGTTTGTTGTGGATGTCACGCAACCCGACGCACCGCACCTGTTGTGTCATCACGACACCATAGAACTGGCGACAGGAATCGCTTTGTCGGGCGACGTTGCCTATGTCGCGTGCCGGACGGCAGGCGTTGAACTGATCGACGTCTCGAACCCCCGCAGGCTGCGGCACCTCAGCACACTCCGCACCGGCGAGGCCCAGTCGGTGGTCGCACGCAACGGCATCCTCTACGTCGGCGTCTGGGGATCTCGCGAACTGGTGGTCTGTGACGTCGCCGACCCACACCGCCCGGTCGTGATTTCGAGGACCCCGCTGGACGGCCACGGCGACGGGGTCGCGGTGCGCGGCCGGTATTGTTTCGTCGCGACGGGACACCACGCGCGGGGATGGACGCGCAACGCGGGGGAGGCTTCGCCACTCTTCGGTGCCGGGCACGGGCTGGAGGTTTTCGACGTGCAGGATCCGGCCCAACCGATGTTCGTCTCGCGCGTCAAAACGCGACGGTTCTATCGCCTCGGCATGGACATGTGGGACGTGATGATCGCCGGCGACTATGCCTTCCTGGGCGACACGTACAACGGCGTGTTTGTCCTCGACATCTCCGACATTCAACGTCCGCACTTCGTTGGTCATCGTCAACTGCCCTCGGTACCGCGAACGCTCGACGGGCTTGATACCGGCGAGTCTCTGCCGGCGCCGGTCGGCGGTATCGCCCTGGCCAGAGACTCCCTGTACGTGGCCAGTCCCAGGACCGATCTGCACGTCCTGGACGCGACGGGCCTGGCTCGGGCGCCGGACGTGGAACCGGACCAGGGTACCGTGATCGCGGCAGGACAGCGGGCGAGCGACAATATGAGTCTTCGTATCTACCAGCCGGGAGGGCAAGTTCACAGCGTCGCATTTTCGGGCGATACGGCCCTGGTGGCCGCCGGCGGGGCAGGTCTGCACGCGGTCAGGCTTTGGCCGGACATCCAGCGATTGCATGTCTTGCCGACGAGAGGTTTCGCTCGTGACGTGGCCGTGCGCGAAGAACTCGTCTACGTGGCCGAGGCAACCGGCGGGCTGTCCATCTGGAGACGCGACGAATCGGCATTCTGGAAACCCATGGCCCGGTATCGTCCCGAAGACGGAGGTGTCGCACAGGTGGTCGTCCCTCCGCCGGGTCACTACGCCTTGCTCCACGTCGGACGGAACGAGCTGCAGATTCTCGACGTGACCGACCCCCGGAATCCGAGGTTGGTACTGACCGACCGACACCTGGGCCTCTTCTATACCTTTGCCCTGTCCCGGGAATTGCTCGACAACCGCTATGCCGCCGCCCTGTGGCACGCCTCCGGCTACCGTTGGTACGACCTGTATGGAGGCGACAAGCCCGCCTTTTCGGGCGACCATTTCAGAATGCAGGCCAACTTCGCCGACGGGATGACGCCGTTTAAGGGCCAGGCCCTACTGGTCTCCGGAGGCAAGGTCGCTCTGGTTCCTCGTGAGGAAGAACATCCCGTGGAAGAAGCGGTCTTTCATGGGGTGAAGGGGATATACCTGAGCGGCAAGCCGACGGTGGACGGCTCGACCCTGTACCTCTCGAACCGGGTGAGAGGGACTATCAAAGTGGTGGATATAGCGCGGATCGAAAGCCCCCGTCTCCTGGCCGAGCTTCAACTCGATGAACATCCCGGCCCCGTCGTGGTCCACAACGGGATTCCGGTGATTCCAGCCGGTTACCAGGGACTCCTGGTATGGAAGCAGCCGCCCCTTCCTTGAAAGGTACGTGCGGCTGGTGAAGATGCCGCAGGAGACGGCGGTGCGCGGAATGTACCGGATCGTCGCAGAGACACGGAGTATGCACGAGACCCACGTCGGAAACCGGCGCGGTACTCCTGCACTGAAAGGAGGTGAATCGTGAGGACTTGTTTGGGCGTTGGGGCCACATTGGGCCTGCTCATCAGTATGCCGTTGCTCGTCGATGCGGGATTGCCCGAAAACCATCTCCAAGACTGGGATAAGGCGGCCGGTCAGAGATCTGACCACGAGTCCACTTCAGGGGGCGCAGAAGAGAATCTGCCAAAGATTGAGGTCAGTGAGAACCGCCGCTTCTTGATGACCGAGGACGGTGAACCATTTTTCTATCTTGCCGACACGGCGTGGGAGTTATTCCACCGACTTGATCGGGAAGAGGCCGACCGCTATCTTACCGATCGGTCCGACAAGGGCTTCAACGTCATCCAGGCTGTTATCCTGGCAGAGGGGGGTGGTCTCAGTGCCCCTAATCCTTACGGTCACCTTCCGCTAATCGATAAGGCAGACCCCACTCGCCCAGCCATCAAGCCCGGCCCGAGGAACGACTATTGGGATCACGTAGACGAAATCATCGCCCTCGCTGCCGAAAAGGGACTCTACATAGGATTGCTGCCGGCCTGGGGGAGGTACGTCACATCGCACTGGAAAAACGGCATCGTGGATGGCATCTTCAACGTGGAGAACGCTCGACAGTACGGCAAGTTTCTCGGGCATCGTTACCGAGATCGCACGAACATCATCTGGATACTGGGCGGGGACCGAGCTGCCCCCACGAAGGAATCCCAGGCCATCTGGCGAGCCATGGCCAAAGGAGTGGCTGTGGGGGTATCAGGAAGCGAGGACTACGGCGAGGTCCTAATGACCTATCACACTTCTGGTGTCGGGTATGCCTCAGATTTCTTTCACCAAGACCGGTGGCTCGACTTCACGTCGATCCAGTCCAGCCACGGCACCGGCGTATCGAACTGGAAGATGATCGAGCGGGACTACAACCGCCAGCCAGTCAAACCTACCATCGATCTGGAGACCACATATGTCCAGATCCATGGGGCCAACGACGATCATGCTCGACGATCGGCTTACTTCTCGGTCTTTGCCGGAGCCTGTGGTCACACCTATGGGCACAACGCCATCTGGCAGATGTACGCACCGGGCCGGAGCCCCCTCTTCAAGGTCAAGAATTACTGGCACGATTCACTTGACGCCCCCAGTGCCCGTCAAATGGGGTACTTGCGGAAACTGATAGAATCACGGCCCTTCTGGAGTCGAGTGCCAGATCAATCATTGCTTGTTTCCGAACCGGGGGACGGCGTTGGCCGTCTACTGGTAATCCGGGGTAAGGGATACGCCTTCGTATACACACCGATGGGCAAATCTTTCCGTGTCAGATTCGACCGCATCTCGGGCGAGAATGTCATAGCGTCGTGGTTTGATCCCCGAACGGGAAAGTCCAGGCCTATCGGCCCCGTTCCCAACCGCGGAGAACAGACATTCGATCCCCCGGGCGTACCGACTGTTGGTAACGACTGGGTGTTGATTCTGGATGATGCCGCGAAGGCAATCTCGCCGCTCTGATTGCGTCAGTGACGATCTTTGGAGCGGGCTGGATATTGTAGAACACCTTTCACACAGTGTGATGGGATACCAACGGAGTCCTTTCTCTCGTATGGTGCAAAAAGTCACCCCCTCCTCCTCGGCTCCTTTCGGCTTGGTCGGCTGGGTGGTGGGTGGGCTCGGCGACGACTTCGCTTGCGTCGTCTTTGACTTGGGCCTGTGCTTCGCTTAAGCCGTTAGTCGTTTCTTCTTTCTTGTTGAGATTGCCATTGCCGTTTAAGCCGTTTCCCTTTAAAGGGAGACACCCTTGGGTGGCAGCGGGAACGGGCCCACTCGCACCGCCGGACGGCCCAAAATCGCTGATTTCGACAGCGCCAGGGCCGTTTTTCGCCTCGCCTGCAACGGTAGCGTTTGTGACACTTGCGTCGTCTTGCGCACAAGATTTCTTCTTTGCGCGAGTTTGCGCGCCGCAAGATGCTTTCTCTTGCCCGTTGCTCTCGTTTTGTTTTGCTTGCGCGCGTTTGATTTCGCCAAACGACGGCAAGGGGACACGCTCCATCAGGTTCACCGCACTGAGGGCCTTGAGTGCCCGCCGGGTCTCCTCAAGGTCCGCGTGCAGCCGTGCGGCGATCTGGGCCTCCTTGAGCGGCTGCTGATGCTCATCGAGAAGGTATCCCTGATGAATGCGGCTCTGCGTGGCGGTCAATGCCCGCAGGTCTTCCCATAGGCTCTTCCAGACGTGATATTGACGCCAGTCCCCGGCCAGGGACTCCAGGTCGCGAAGCTGACCGAGGTAGTGCGTCGACTCGGTGTCGGTCGGCGCTGTCACCTGGCGCAAGAACAGTAGCCCGCGCTCGGCGGGCCAGTCGTGAGGATCGATGGCATATCGCTCCTTCCAATGAAGTGTGCGCCAGGCGAACAACTGCTCGCTCGCAGCGTGATTGTCAGATTTCTTGACTTGCCTCTCTGTCATCAGTGTATTGGTCGAGAGCGACTATAGAGGGACATTCTTATCGCTCTGCGGGCAGAGCGGTCGTGCGACCGCTGTGGCGATGGTCGCCAGCGGCCTGCGGGCGTGATGTTTGATGCATTTGGTGATCTGCATGTGGTTCCTTCCACAGAGTGCTAGCTCCGTTGGCAGTCTTTGTAGTTGTTCTCAGGTCATGGCTCCATGGAGGAGAAAGGACGTGACGAGGAAGACGGGGACGGCCCGACCACTTTGGCCCTGTAGTTAAGGCCTGCGCTCCCCGCGTAGTGACGTGAGATGGTGGCTGCTGCTGAAGAGGATGTCGCCTGCTGCCGGCTACTTCGCCCGGCGAAGGTTCCCCATTTCTTCGCCCGGTGGCGCGCAACATTGGCGCAACATCAGCACAAATGAATGCGAATACAAACCTACGCAGATGTGCCCTGCTGCGGCCGAAAACCGCGTTTTCGGGCGCTCAGAAGGCCCACGTGGCGAATTTTAGGTCCCCAGCGTCTGCCATTCCGCCACTCGGCCCGGCCGTTCGAACGAGCTGTTATAGCCGCCGACTTTCGGGCCAGCCATGGAAAAAGGCCGCCCGGCCGTGCCCTGCCAAAATGGCACGCCGGCGTGACAATGTGCGGGCCGTTCGCCTCCGAGCTGGCGCGTGCCGGCGAGCCCCACACGCACATAACCCAATGCGAACACAACAGTTACAAATACGCCGCCCAACGCCGCACCTGCTGGCACAAGTTTTGCACAATGTTTTACAAGGTCAACTCGTGCCCCATGCGCTGGGGTCGCGATAGTGATACTTGCTGGGACTCGTGAGATGCCGATTCGAGGGCAAGGAAAGGAAGTTTGCAATGGCTAAGATTATTGGAATAGACCTCGGGACAACGAACTCGGTCGTGGCAGTGATGGAAGGCTCGGCACCGAAGGTGTTGGTCAACGCCTCCGGCTCGCGGCTGACCCCTTCGGTGGTCGGCTTCACCGACAAAGGTGAGCGACTGGTCGGGCAGATCGCCAAGCACCAGCAGGTCACGAATCCTGAAAATACGGTCTTCTCCGTCAAGCGTTTCATGGGGCGGCGGCACAACGAAGTGGCCTCGGAAGAGAAAACCGTACCCTATGGCATCACGGGCGGCGCCAACGAGTTGGTGAAGGTTGACGTGCGGGGCAAGGAGTACACGCCGCCGGAGGTTTCGGCCATGATCCTCCAGGACCTCAAGAAGACCGCCGAGGATTACCTGGGTGAGAAGGTCGAGAAAGCCGTCATCACCGTCCCGGCCTACTTCAACGACGCCCAGCGCCAGGCCACGAAGGACGCGGGCAAGATCGCCGGTCTCGAGGTCGAGCGTATCATCAACGAGCCGACCGCCGCGGCGCTGGCCTACGGTCTCGAGAAGAAGAAGAATGAAAAGGTCGCCGTCTTCGACTTCGGCGGCGGCACCTTCGATATCTCCATTCTGGACATCGGCGACAACGTCTTCGAGGTCCTCAGCACCAACGGCGACACCCATCTCGGTGGCGACGACCTCGACGCCGTCCTGATCAACCACCTGGCCGACGAGTTCAAGAAGACCGAGGGCATCGACCTGCGGCAGGACCCGATGGCCCATCAGCGGCTCAAAGAGGCCGCCGAGAAATCCAAGTGCGAACTCAGCACGCAGGTCGAATCGACGGTCAACCTGCCGTTCATCACCGCCGACGCCTCCGGGCCCAAGCACCTCCAGATCACCCTGACCCGCAGCAAATTCGAGTCGCTGGTCGAGCCCGTCCTCGAACGGCTCAAACAGCCCTGCACCAAGGCCATCCAGGACGCCAAGCTCCAGCAGAGCGATATCGCCGAGATCCTGCTGGTCGGCGGCTCGACGCGTATCCCGATGGTCCAGCAGATCGCCAAGGACATCTTTGGCAAGGACCCCAATAAGAGCATCAATCCCGACGAGGTCGTGGCCCTCGGCGCCGCCATCCAGGGCGCCGTCCTGGCCGGCGACGCCGGTGTCAAGGACATCCTCCTGCTCGACGTGACCCCGCTGTCGCTGGGCGTCGAGACGCTCGGCGGCGTCATGACCAAGCTGATCGAGCGCAATACGACGATCCCGACCAGCAAGAAGGAAGTCTTCTCGACCGCCGCCGACAGCCAGACCACGGTGGACATTCACGTCCTCCAGGGCGAGCGCGAGTTCGCCCGCGACAACCGGACGCTGGGCCGCTTCCAGCTCACCGATCTGCCCGCCGCCCCGCGCGGCATTCCGCAGATCGAGGTGGCGTTCGATATCGATGCCAACGGCATCCTGAACGTCTCGGCCAAGGACCTCGGCACGGGCAAGCAGCAGTCGATCGTGATCAAGTCGAGTTCCGGCCTCAGCGAGGACGAGATCGATAAGATGACCAAGGAGGCCGAATCGCACGCCGAGGAGGACAAGAAACGCCGTGAGGTGGTCGACCTGAAGAACCAGGCGGACCAACTCGTCTACTCCACCGAGAAGACCCTCAAAGAGCACGGCGAGAAGGTCTCGGCCGATACCCGGGGCAAGATCGAGAACGCCGTGAACAACCTCAAAGAGGTCAACAAGGGCGACGATCCCGACGCCATCAAGAAGGCCATCGAGACCCTCAGCGAGGCGGGCCAGGAACTGGGCAAGGTCCTCTACGAAGAGGCCGCCAAGAAGCAGGCGGAGGCCGGCGCCCAGGCCGGACCGGCTCCCGATGCCGGCGCGGGCGCAGCGCCCCCAGAAGGCGAAGTCAAGCGCAAAGGCGGCGACGACGTCATCGACGCTGAGTTCGAGGCCAAAGACGACTAACGCTTTGTTAGTCGTCCAATGAGGGACAGGGGTCATCCATAACGAGGTAATGACCTAAACGTAGGGGCGAATCATCATTCGCCCCTGCCAAGACGGGTGGCATCGTCAAGGCCGAAGGCCTTGGCGATGGTTCATGAGCATTCCAAAAGAACCATCGCCAAACTGCGTTGTGACGCTGCCACACAAACGCCCAAGCAGCGACAACGACGTAATCGACGCCGAGCACGAAGCGAAACGACCGGCGTTGCTACTATATACGGAAAGGCGAAGGTCGGCCCCCAAACCGCCTTCGCCTGATACCGACGTCGTTGTAGGCCAGCGCTGCTATTACGAGGAAGCACATTGGCGGCAAGAGCACGCACAGTGAGATTCATGCGAGACGCGAGCACCAAACAGCGCCACCGCTGCCGCCCCGACCACGCCTGCAAATTCAACTTCGACCTGGGCGCGATCCTACATATTGGTGTCCCGGATTGGGCATACTGTCCCTCGAATTGCTAAGAGATATGCCATGAGTGACAAGTCAGATCTCCTCCGCGCGATGACCGGCATTGAACCGCACACCCCTGCTGATGGTGAATCATTCATGGAGTACACCAACGTCAGCACGCAGAACTATGAACCGCCAGCGTACATGGTCGCATTCATCTTTTTCGACGCTTTGGGCTATCGGAACTACGGCGAGATGGTGGAGAAGGTGTGGTGGCACACCTACTTCGCGTACAAGGGGTGCTTCTTCATCATCCGCGACTACAAGTTTGGCACGTGGTCACTGGAATCTAAAGGGGATATCGAGGCGGCCAAGGCGCTGCTTCCCGAGATTATGGGCAAGATTCAATGTGCGTCACGCTATGCGGATAGGCTCCTTGGAAGTGAACTCAAGGGGCACATCGGCGCTGGAGAGTTTTTCATAAACAATGGGTACGGCAAACTTCGCAGCGCATATGAATTCTACCTCGATGAAGCCAGAACCGCTATGCAGGCCATCGAAAAGCTCGAGTCCGCCACAGCAACACAGAAGCCTGCCTTCCACGAGGTTGCAGAGCACTACAACCGCCGCCTTCGTCTTGAGAACATCTTGGCCTTCCGCATGGTGCCGTTGATGACCTCTTTCTTTTCTCTGCTCGAGTTCCTCCTCGATGTGTTTTATGCATTCAAACAGCCAGAGATGTCATTCTTCGAATTCCGGAATATGCCTTGGCGGGACCGCTTCAAAGCTGTCATCCCGGTCACATCCCGCTCTCCGTTCACCCCTGTGTACGAGCGACTTTCGGTCCTTAAGGGGCAATACCGCGATCCTCTTACCCATGGCTTGACAAGCGAGAGTTCTCTCCTGGTGGGCGTTCCCTTTGCTGGTCTTGTGCCCATCTCCTATGAACACTTGTCCGACACCGTCCACTTCGGATTTGCCCAAATGACACGTGGCGCTGCGGCAGAAATGCTGCAGGCATTCGAGGAGTTCTTCGGAGCACTGTCAGAACAAGAGCCCTACTCTTACTACGTCCTTTACGTTGACTACGGTTTCTCCGTTCCCGCCGCCAAAGAGGCCGCACAGCAGATCTGCCAAGAGATGACTTCTCATGAGGGATTTGAGGAGTGGCTACAGGCTAGGAGCATGTATGAGAATGCCGTGATAAATCGGGAAATATAGACCGCCTAAGACGCCGCGGGAGCCACCGGTGTTCTGGCGGCGGGCAGGAGAACGGGTGAGAAGACTGACGGCTGCCACCAGTGTATGCAGGCATGATTCTATGAAAAGACGCTGTACAGCTACAGCAAAATCCACAAGAGAGCCATGTAAGCGGAATGCGCTACCTGGCTCTCGCTACTGCATATTCCACGTCGAGAAGACACCACTTTTGTGCGGTGCCCTCGTCAGTGCAATACTGGGCTATCTGGTTAGCTGGGTCATTCCAAGTCCTGAATTGATCGAGTTGCGAAAGTTGCGTGACGATGTTGAGCCAGTCACGTCATTAGTCGAAACAACTTTCCCATCAATCGAACGATCAGAAGCCATAGAACAATTGAAGACTGAATACGAACGCTTACGCACAGACTTTGAAGATCAAAAGAACACTTTACGTCGTCTATCGTCGCGCCTCAAGGTGACATTCTCTGGGGAGTGGAACTCGGCACCATATCCGTCACAAGTGTTTTCGCCTGTTAACAACGAGTATTACGTAACTCTCTCCAAAGCTTAATAGGGACGGACCCTAGTTTACGGTGTGTATCTAACTTATATAACTAGGGTCCGTCCCCACTTTGGATTCCCTACTTTGCTACTTTGGAGTCGGGAGCGTTTCTGCATTTCGTGCTTGGAACATTCGCGCTTGTTTCGGATTTCGGGATTCGTGCTTTGGAGGCGGGGAATAGCATCTGACGACGCCACAACGAACATGTAGAAGGGAGAGATCATGTCGGGACCTTGCTGTAACACTTGCGTGTATTGTATCTACGACCCGGAGGATTGGGTTCGGTCGCAGGGTTTGGGCGAGCCGCTGATGGCGAAGTGCGCGAACCACCCGCGG
>Ga0272443_10000344_pt1 | contig 88682 bp, 72 predicted proteins | sample SSMAcet12_FD_193581 | JGI IMG/M metagenome (GOLD analysis project Ga0272443, IMG submission 193581) | Marine sediment archaeal communities from Little Sippewissett salt marsh, Falmouth, MA, United States - SSM-Acet-12 | ecosystem: Environmental > Aquatic > Marine > Wetlands > Sediment ...
GGATCTGCGGGCAGGCGCCGAGCGACTTCCCGGACTTTGCCGAGTTTCTGGTGGAGTGCGGCATCGACTCCATGAGCCTCATCCCGGACACGGTGATCAAGACCCGGCTGCTCGTCGCTGAAAAGGAAAAGGCCCTTGGAATCGCCGCCGAGGCCGCCTGAGCGCGCCGATACCAGGCTGCAGTATCAGAATCGTGCGCCTGGAGGCGAGATGCCTTCCTCCAGGCCTGCCGACCGATGCCCATACCCTCTTCAACCCAGGTTTTCCGATTTTACAAATAAGTAGTGCCGATCAAAAAATCCTAGGCACTAGCAGGTTTCCTGAATCTCTTCTTGTCCAGCTCGGGCCGAGTCCGTAGCGCCCTGCTCACCGTTGATTTTTTATCAAACGGCATATAGTATTTCCCATGCCCCTCAACCCTTCGACAAAAGCCGGGATCACCCTGGATCACCGGCTCCAGAAGACGCTTCTCCTTGACCTGGAAGCGACAAGGGCCGGCCGCTTGCGACACGTGGGCGCCGTTCTCGACGAGCGCGTCCTCGAGGAAAAACCCCGCACCGCCGCTCGCACGAGAGACGTCCTCGAAAAGCTGGACGCCATGGCCCTGGAGGCCGACTTTATCCTGGGCCACAACCTGCTGGGGCACGACCTCCCCGTCCTCTCGGCCCTCAACCCGCGCCTGGAGCTGCTGAAAAAGCCGATCATCGACACCTTATACCTCTCTCCCCTCGCTTTTCCGCAGAACCCCTACCACCGGCTCGTCAAGGACTACAAGCTGGTGCGCGCCTCCATCAACGACCCGGTGGCCGACGCGCGGTTGGCCGGGTCTCTTTTCGGCGAGCAGGTTCAAAACTTGGCCGCGTTTGGAGAAAAGCGGCCCGAGGACCTGAATTTCTTCAGGTCCTGCTTTGAGGGATCCCTCTTGGGCGGCATCGACGGGCATGGCCTTTCGGCGGTGTTCGAGGGCCTGGGCGCCCGGCGGTTTCCCTCTTTCAAGGCCATGGAGGCATGGTTTCTGGAGACGACCCGGGGCATCGTCTGCCCGGCCGGCATAGCCCGAATCTTCGCGGAGAACATCCCCCACCCGGCGACGAGGCCCGTCCTCGCCTACTGCCTGGCCTGGCTCCGGGTCGCCGGGTCCAATTCCGTGCCTCCGCCCTGGGTGCGCCACCGATTCCCCGGGATCCCGGCCATTCTGAAGGCCTTGAGGGACGAGTCCTGCGGCGACCCGGGCTGCGAGTACTGCAGGGAGAACCACAACCCGAACCGCCAGCTCGGACGGTACTTCGGGTTCACCTCCTTTCGGGAGACGCCCCGGACCGAAGAAGGAAAAAGCCTCCAGCGGGCGATCGTGGCTCGGGGCATGAAGGACAGGCCCCTCCTCGCCGTACTCCCCACGGGCGCGGGAAAGTCCCTCTGCTACCAGCTCCCCGCCCTGATCCGCCACAGGCGGCGGGGGCTCCTGACGGTGGTCATAAGCCCTCTGCAGGCCCTGATGAAGGACCAGGTGGACAATCTGGTCCGGGCCACGGGGACCCCCTTTGCCGAGGCCGTTTATGGGCTCCTGACCCCGCTCGAGAGGGGGGCGGTGCTCGAGCGGGTGCGACTGGGGGACGCAGCCATCCTCTACATCGCCCCGGAGCAGCTTCGAAGCCTCTCGGTGCGACGGGTGCTGAAGCAGCGCGAGATCGGCTGCTGGGTGTTTGACGAGGCCCACTGCCTGAGCAAGTGGGGCCACGACTTCCGGCCGGATTACCTGTACGCGGCGCGCTTCATCCGCGAGTTCAGCGAGGAAGGAGGAGGAAAAATCCCGCCCGTGTGCGGGTTCACGGCCACGGCCAAGCCGGACGTGATCCAGGAGGTGACGGGGCATTTTCGGGACGAGCTCGAGCAGGATCTCGTGCTCTTCGCCGGAGGCGTGGAGCGGGATAACCTCTCTTTTGAAGTGCTCCCGGTCTCGGACGCCGAGCGTTTCGAGACAACCGCGGGCCTCGTCGATGAGGTGCTCGCAGGGGACGAAACGGCAAGCGTTGTGATTTACGCGGCCACCAGGAAGCGGACCGAGGAGATAAGGGATTTCCTGAGTCAGAGGGGGTTTGTCGTGGAGGCGTTCCATGGGGGGATGGAACCCGGCGAGAAGCGGGAGGTCATGGATTCCTTCATGGACGGGACCGTTCGGGTCATCAGCGCCACCAACGCCTTTGGGATGGGCGTGGACAAGGACGACATCCGGCTGGTGCTCCACGTGGACATGCCAGGATCCCTGGAGAACTACATCCAGGAAGCGGGCCGCGCAGGAAGGGACAGTCGGCCCGCCCGCTGCGTGCTCCTCTACGACCCGGAGGACGCCGACACCCAGTTCGGGCTCGGCGCCCTGACCGAGATCAAGCAGCGGGAGATTCAGCGGATCCTGCGCGCCCTGCGTCGGGCCAAGCACAGCCCCCAGGGCGAGATCGTCATCACCAGCGACGAGCTCCTCCGGGACGAGGACCTGGGAAACCTCCTGGACGAGCCCCGCGACGCTCGCGACACCAAGGTGAAGACCGCCGTTTCCTGGCTCGAGAGGTCCGGTTACCTTTCGAGAAACCAGAACCTGACGGACGTCTTCCAGGGGCGGCCCCTTGTGACGGACATGGACCAGGCACGGGAGCGCATGGCGCCCCTCGGCCTCTCGCCGGTCACCGAGCGCCTGTGGCTCGCCATTCTGGCGGCCCTGTTCAACTGCCCTCCGGACCGGGGGATCAGCGCGGACCAGATCGCCGAGGGCCTCTTCCCGAATGCCGGCAGCCTGGGGGAGGTGGAGGCGGCGTCCGGCCTCACCCCGGCCCAGGTGGTGATCCACGCGCTCCACGACATGGCCGAGGGGGGTCTTCTCGACCGAGGGCTCACCCTCTCGGCCGTCCTGCGGCCAAAGGGGAAGAACAACGCCTGGAAGGTGCTCAGGGAAATCACGGACGTGGAAAACAGGCTTCTCGCCCTCATGCGCGCCGAAGACCCGGATGCGGAGAACGGGGACCGGGTGGTCCTGAGCACCCCCAGGCTGTGCCGGGGCCTCCGGGACGAGGGGCTCGAGACCGCCCCGCACGTGCTCCAGCGCCTCATCAAGGGCCTGGCCAATGACGGCAAGGGCCTCGCCGCCTCCCAGGGGAGCCTCGAGCTTCACCACGTGGGCCGGGGCCGCTACGAGGTCCGGCTCCAGCGAAGCTGGGATGCCGTTTGCAGGATCGCCTCCCTCAGGCAGCGGGTCTCGCATGCCGTATTGTCCGAGCTCCTTCGCCGCGCGGGGGGGCCTCCACACTCGGAGAACCCGGTGGGGGGGGATGCGCACGTCTCCTTCACCAGCAGCGACCTGGCAGGCGTCTTGAAAAACGACCTCACTCTGCGCGGCGAGGTGAAAAAGATCCTGCCCGCCCTGGACCGGGCCCTGATGTTCCTCCACGACAACAAGGTCATCCACCTCCAGGGGGGGCTCGCCGTCCTGCGCCAGGCCATGACCATCCGCCTGAACCCCGAGTCCAGGGGGCGGCGCTACACCCTGGGGGACTTCAGGCCCCTCTCCGTCCACTACCGGGAGAGGCGCTTCCAGGTGCACGTGATGGTGGAATACGCAGCCCTCGGGCTCGACAGGATCGCCGGGGCCCTGGCCCTGGTGCTGGACTACTTCTCCCTGGGCCGAACCCGATTCGTCAAAAAGTACTTTTCGGACCGAAAATCGCTTGTCGAAAAGGCGGTCACTGCGGAATCCTACCGCAAGATCGTCGAGGGCCTGGGGAACCCCCTCCAGATCGCCGCCGTGGGAAGCCCGGTTGAGCGCAACCTGCTCATCCTCGCGGGGCCGGGCTCGGGCAAGACCATGGTGATCGTCCACCGCTGCGCCTACCTCCTTCAGGTGGAGCGCATCCCGGCACGGCAGATCCTGGTGCTCTGCTTCAACCACAACGCCGCCATATCCGTGAGAAAAAGGCTCCACCGCCTCGTGGGACGAAGGTCCCGGGGCGTCACGATCGCGACCTACCACGGGGTCGCCATGAGGCTCGCCGGGGTATCCGTGCGGGACCTCGTGGAATCCGCCGGGCTCGGGGGCGGACTCCCGTTCGACAGACTCATAAAGGACGCCCTCAGGCTCCTGCGCGGCGAGATCGGGGCCGCGGGGGACGAGCCCGATGAGGTGCGGGACCGGCTCCTGGGGGGCTACAGCCACATTCTGGTGGACGAGTACCAGGACATCGACCAGGACCAGTACGACCTGGTCTCGGCCATTGCCGGGAGGTCCCTGGCCGAGGGGGAGGGGCGTCTTTCCATCTGGGCGGTGGGGGATGACGATCAGAACATATACGGGTTCCGGGGGGCCAATGTCGAATTTATCAGGAGGTTTCAGGAGGACTACCCCGCGGACGTCGTCCATCTCGTGGAGAACTACCGCTCCACACGGCACATCATCGATGCCTCCAACCGCCTGATCCGCGAGAACCGGGACCGCATGAAAGGGGACCACCCCATCAGGATCAACCGCGAGCGCGAGGCGCAGGCGCCCGGCGGGCCGTGGGACCGTCTCGACCCCCTTGCCCGCGGGCGGGTGCAGATCCTCCACGTCCGCGACGCCCATCACCAGGCAGTGAGCCTGGCGGCCGAACTGAAACGCCTGGAGTCCTTGTCGCCCGGCATTCCATGGGACGCCTTCGCGGTCCTGTCGAGGACCCGCCATGTCCTGGAACAGGCCCGCTCCCTGCTTGAACAGGAGGGGTTTCCCCTCAAGAGGACGATCGAGAAGACATTTCCCATCCACAGGGTCCGGGAGGTGACCGGGTTTCTGGACTCTCTTAAGGACCCCGCACAGGGCGCCTGTCGGGCCTCGGGTCTCCTGGGCCGCCGTTTGGAGGATCCCCTGGTCGACCCCCAAAACCCGTGGCAGCGCATGATCGATGGATTCCTTGAAACCTGCCGGGAGATGACCGGCGACGCCCTGGTGCCCGTGGACTGGATCGTGGAGGCGCTCTATGAGCAACTGGCCGAGCAGCGCCGGGACAAGACCCTGGGAGATGGACTGTTCCTCGGAACCGTCCACTCGGCCAAGGGCATGGAGTTTTCACATGTGATCGTGCTGGACGGGGACTGGAGCCCCCCTGCGGATCCAGCCGCCTGGGAGGAAGAGCGCCGCCTGCTCTATGTGGCCATGACCCGGGCGCGGGAAACCCTGTCGCTCATGCGCTCCAGAAAGACGCCCAACCCCCTGCTCGGCCACCTCCGGGGCGACAGCGTCCTCCACAGGGAAGGCCCGGCGCCCCTCCCGCCCATGGAAGAAACCCCGTTTTTCTCCTACAGCCTCCTGTCCCTGGAGGAGATATTCATGGACTACGCCGGGGGCTTTGCCCAGGACCACCCCGTGCACCAGAGGCTGCAGACCCTGCGCCCCGGCGACGGGCTAACCCTGGCCGCGGTCCGGGACCGGGTTGAGATCCGGGATACAGGGGGGCGCCCCGTGGGCCGGCTGGCCGAAAAGAGCGCATCTTACTGGAGGCGGGAACTGGACAAGATTTACAGTGTGAGGGTCGTAGCGATTCTCTCCAGGACCCTGGAGGACACGGATCCCCGGTACCGGGACCGGATCAGGACCGGGGCGTGGGAAATGCCCGTCCTGGAGGTGGTCCTTCGGCAGTCCCCGGGGACGCTCCTAATTTTTTAATTCGCAGAAGTTAAGAGTGTCCCCCACTTTCCTCCGCCTCCACGCGACAGGGGACAAAGCGATGCATGGGGGTGCCCAAAAAATCACGGTTCGTGTTTTTGGTCAACCTGTTGACGTTGACGCCGTGTTGCGCGCCGTCGTATATCAGACCGAATCCATGAGGAATAATGACCTGGCCCTTTCTGGCATCCTTGGTGACGTGAGCCTCTATTTCTTCCGCCCCTGCCTCTGTAACGACTCGCACCCTCTGCTTGTCCACAATGCCTAAGGCTTCCGCATCCGAGGGGTTGACGGCCAGCGTGCATGCTCTCCTGCCTTTATTCCATGCCGGGTCTCTCATGCCTGTATTGGCGTTCATGTCCATGTGCCTGCCCGCCATCAGGATCAGGGGGAAATTCCCATCTGCCTTCAGCCGCTCTTTTTCATCGGAAGGGTTTATTTCCTTCAACCACTCTTCCACTTCCGGATTGTAAAGTTGAATTTTCCCGTTCCCGGTCGCTATGTTGGTCTCCATGTTCTTTTCCGTATCACGTATCCCGATCAGGACGCCTTCGGGATGACTCGTGACGGATCGAACCATGGACATTCCCTGTTCCGGTCCCGCGGGAAAGCCCGCTTTCGCCGCCTCCTCCCTGCGGATTTTAGACAACCCCATGAACGCCGGGAAAATACTGGCCAGATGTGTCGAGCCCATGGCGGCGCCCAGGGTTTTCGCTATGATGAAGTTCAGGGCTTTCCCGCTTTCGGGGGCAGCGGTGATGTACGCCGTCAACTCCTGCCCGTATGCCGTCAGGTCTCCGCTCTTTGCCGCTTCGTCAAGAGATTCGGGAATCGGGGGGATAATTCCCATCGCGTCGGCCAGCATGGTGTATATTTCTCCGTTTTCTCTTTGCTCCCCTTCCGGCTCGATCACCGGCGGGGTCATGCGGGCATAGACCCTTGAGAAACCCTGTGCGGTGAACCCGTCCCAGGACTCGAAAGAAGTCCTGGAGGGGAGCACATAATGTGCGAAGGCCGCGGTTTCGCTCATGACAATGTCGGCCACGACCAGAAGATCGAGTTGTCGGAAGGCGTTTTCATAGGCCGTGGTGTCGGCGTATGACCGCAGGGGGTTCGTGGCATAGCAGAGCACGGCCCGCAAACGTTCCGGGTGATCGCTCATGATCTCTTCCGGCAGGACATTTGGGGGGAACATGCCGTTGACGGCAGGAATTGCGGTCTTCAGGGTTTTCCACGCCCGTGGATCTCCCGGGCCCTGCCCGCGCCCGCCTCCGTGCAGATAATTTCCGCCCGGCACGGCGATCCGCCCGCAGATGGCCAGCAGCACAACGATCAGATAGGAAACCAGCGCGCTGTGGCGGTTCATCAGTGTACCCAAATCGTCCAGAATACTTGACCTGCGCGTGGCGAGCTCGCGGCAGACATCGAGGACCTGGCGATAATCAAGATCACAGACCTTCAGCCCGGCCTTGACGTCAAAATCCGCGAACCAGGGAAGGATCTCACCTAAACCGTCCGCATGGCGGTCGATGTAGGGCTTGTGATAGAGGCCTTCCTCAAGGATGATGGAAATCATCGCCTTGATGAGAAGGGCATCCGTGCCGGGCCTGATCGCCAGGTGAATGTCGGCGATTCGGGCGGTTTCTGAATCCCGCGGATCCACCACGACCAGGAGCCGATCGGGATCCCTGGACATCCTGGCCAAACGTCGCCTGGCCTGCTGGAAGTGGTGGCTCATCATGGGGTTCTTCCCGATCAGCATCAGCATGTCGCACTTGTCGAAATCGGATTCCATCTGGATATTCTGGCTTCCTAATGTCAGGCCGTGGGCCCAGTACCTGCCTGAAAATTCCTGATTGGCGGCGGAGTAGTTCCATCGGGAACCAAGTCTTCGAACAAGGCGGATGGGAAACGGCGCGCTCAAAAAGCTGAATTCGCCGCCGCCGACCAGGGAAGCCAGGGCGCGCGGGCCATGCTCGGCGAGGATGCTCTTCAGCCTGGCTGAAATCTCGTCCATCGCCCGGCCCCAGGAGATCTTCTCAAATCGATTTCCCACTTTTTTCAACGGGTAAAGCACCCTGTCTTTGTTGTGCTGATGAAACGCGACGTTCAGGCCCTTCCGGCAGACATATCCCTCGCTGAAAGGGCTCTCCTTGTCACCGCGGACCTTGACGATTCGATTGTTTTCCACCTTGACTTCCAGTCCGCACCTGTTGTCGCACAGCACACAAGCCGTTTTCTTCCAGGACATGGCCGTTTCTCCTTCACGCGTGTCAAAAAGGCAGCTCTTCATTGGGACCGTGGATCTTCGGGACATCGCCTACAGGTTCTCCCTGGGAACCCGCTTGTTCCTCTGCGTCCCGTTCCTGCTCCCACTTGTACAGCTCCTCGTACATCTCGTTCTGAAGGAGCCAGATAGGATCCGAATTTTTCATTTTTCACTTCTTGATGAGATTTTCTTGATGATAAAGGCAGCAACGAATACTTCCAACAGACTCAAGGGAACTGCAAAATACAACAAACCATTTGGGAGCACATTCAGATTCCAGATAACGAGCCACATCAACACAAAACCCACAAACCAGGCCAAGAGTGTGGTCTGGAGTAATGAAAACTTTTTTAATATTATGTATATGAAAACAGAAAACAATAAGGACCACAAGCCCCACACTGCTCCGTTCACTGGATCGGATGGAAATATAAGTCCATATTTCTTGTAATGTTCACTCCAGTAGGAAAAAAATAAATACTGGTTTCTAAAAAATTCTGACAATGCGATCCAAAGACTTGCCAATACAATTGGACATACCGTTTTCTTTAAGATGTCCATAGTCTTTCCCCTGTCAGGCTGGTTTTTATCCACAAATTCAGCTTCCTACTTTACGAAAAGTCCGGATCCAGAGTCGCGGGCTTTCTCCACTCCCAAATCTCACAGGCTGGTGATTGCAGTCGGGGGCATTCGTTAAACGACTCTTTTTCCTCTTTGTCGAGCTATTTCTTTTCGCTCGTACATCTTGAATGCTTCCATTCCGAGCTGCTGCTGGTATCCAAATATTTTTATCTTCTGAACTCCGTCCCCGCATTTCCAAGAGCGGCTTCTTTGACCCTATCCACAGAGGTGATGACCGCCCTTTTCCCTTCGTGACGGACAAAGTGCATCGCTGCCTGGACCTTGGGCAACATGGAACCCTCCGGGAACCGACCCTCCTCGATAAAAACGGCGGCGTCCCGGACCGTCAACTCAGACAAAAGCCTCTGCCCCTTCTCCCCAAAATCCAGGAACACCCCCTCCACGTCCGTCGCGATGACAAAGACATCCACCCCCACCTCGTCGGCCAGGCACAGGCTCGCCAGGTCCTTGTCAATGACCGCGTCCACCCCGCTGAAGGCCCTCTCCTCCCTGATAACAGGAATCCCTCCCCCGCCGCAGCAGATCACGATGAAATCCATTTCGATCAACCTGGCTATCTCGCGTTTCTCCACCACGGTCAAAGGCCTGGGGGAGGCCACCACCCGCCTGTAGCCCTTTGCGGTCTTCACCGTCGGCCAGGGCATAGAGGCCGCCTCCTCCCTCGAGTATGCCGGGCCTATGGGTTTTTCGGGACGGCTGAAGGCCTCGTCGTCCCTGTCCACGACCACGTAGGTGATCAGGCTCACCAGGTGCTTGGGCTCCAGGCCCTGCCGCATCATCTCGCTGTCCAGGGTGGACTCTATCATGTAGCCGATCTGCCCTTCGGTCTGGGCAACCAGGATCTCCAGGGGCAGCTTCGGCACCTTGGGACAACACTCCTGCTGCAAGAGGAGGTTACCCACCTGAGGCCCGTTTCCATGGGTGATGATGATCCGGTAACTCTCCGAAAGGCGGGCCACCTGCCCCAGGGGGACCCTCAAGTTTTCGAACTGTTCATGGATGGTCCCTTCCTGGCCCTTTTTGATGAGGGCGTTGCCGCCAAGGGCCACCATCAGGATGGGTTTTTCCTCTTTCTTCATATCAGGCGCCGAGCCTTTTCATCAAGGCACTCTCAAGGAAGGGTTCCCCGTGGTCCTTGTACTCATAGCGGACGCGCACCGTGGGTTTGTCCACCCGAATCACGCGCCGCAGGTCTATCGGGGTTGCAAACGCCACAAGGTCGCAGTCCGTGTTGTTGATGGTTTCCTCCAGGTCCCGGACCTGCTCCCGGCCGTACCCCATGGCCGGCAGCACGGCACCTATGTGAGGGTAAGTCTCAAAGACCCGGCGAAGGCTCCCGACGGCCGCGGGGCGGGGATCCACGATCTCCTTGGCCCGGCCGCGGCGCGCGGCCAAAACCCCGGCCCCGAAAGGCATCTCGCCGTGGGTCAGGGTTGGACCGTCCTCAATGACCAGGACCCTTTTGCCTTCCAGGATATGCGGGTCCTCCACCTGGATCTCGGATTCGGCAAGCACGATGTCGGCCTCGGGATTGTTCTCCTTAATGGTGCGGACCACCTCTTTTACGTGTGTCTCCTCCGCGCTGTCCACTTTGTTGACCACGGCTATATCCGCCATGAGCATGTTGGTCTCCCCGGGGTGGTATTTCTTTTCGTGCCCGGGCCTGTGAGGATCAAAGATCACGATGTGGACATCCGGGTAAAAAAACGGGGTGTCGTTGTTACCCCCGTCCCACACCACGATGTCCGCCTCCTTTTCGGCCTCTCTCAAAATTTTCCCGTAATCCACGCCCGCATAGACGACAATCCCCATTTGAATCCAGGGTTCATACTCTTCCCTTTCCTCGATGGTACACTCGTTCGCCCCGAGGTCCTCCATGGAGGAGAACCGCTGCACCTCCTGCCGGGTCAGGTCGCCATAGGGCATGGGGTGGCGGACCACCACCACGTCCTGTCCCCGTTTTTGGATAATCCGGCACACCTGGCGGCTGGTCTGGCTCTTTCCGGAGCCCGTCCGGACCGCGCTCACGGCGACCACCTTTTTCTCAGACCGGAGCATGGTGTAGGTGGCGCCGATGATCACAAAGTCGGCCCCACAGGCCGTGACCAAAGAGGCCTTGTGCATGACCTCCTCGTGGGGCACATCGCTGTAGGAGAAGGCGACCATGTCCACCTGCTGTTCTTTTATCAGTGTGCGCAGCTCCTTATCCGGGTATATGGGGATCCCGTTCGGGTAGAGTTTTCCGGAAAACTCGGGCGGGTAAAGACGCCCCTCGATATTTGGGATCTGGGTTGCGGTGAAGCCCACCACGTGGTACCTAACATTGTCCCTGAAATAAACGTTGAAATTGTGAAAATCCCGGCCTGCCGCCCCCATGATGATAACTTTTTCCTGCATCCGTGCGTTTCCTCCAGGTAAATACTTTTTATACATATCGGCACTTGAGCATTTTCTAATGTTGATGTCAACAACATGTTATTGCCTTATCTCCAGCAAATAGGCATAGTTAGGGTTTGTAAGGGATTGTCCAACTTGATTATGAGAAATTTGATCCTGTACAGAGCTTTCACGTCGGGCAGGCCAGCCGCATCGGTTTGTATGACAAGCGCATCGTCAACCTGGACTTTCACACGATCCCGCACTTCGGCGACGAGTCCGTGCTGCAGGAGCACTGGGCTGGTGCCCGCAACAAACGCATGAAGGGGGCCCTGACCCTCATCGGCCAGGACGCAGACAGCAATCTGATGCTTCCCCCGAAAGGCTCACAACCCCATCCTGAGAAACGTCTCGTTTAGATTGAAGCTCTTTTTGAAATAGCGTACAATCCCAGAATTCTTTTAGCCCAACGGGTCCCCACCCCCTATTCCCATATTCTAGCCTGGACATCACCGGCTGCAGGAGCTTTTGTTAAATGACAGTCACGAAACAGGATCTCACTGAAAGCATCTGCCACGGGCTCGGTTGCCCCAAGAAAGAAGCGGCAGTCGCTCTGGAGTCGTTGATGGAGCTATTGAAGGCTACCCTCGCCTCGGGAGAGGATGTGCTGATCAGCGGCTTTGGGAAATTCTCGGTTAATACAAAGAATCCGCGCCGTGGCCGGAATCCACAGAGCGGCAATCAGCTTATTCTGGATGCCAGACGGGTTGTGACTTTTAAACCCTCAGGGGTCCTGAGAAGTAAGCTCAACGGGGACGGGTAAAGGCAGCAGCTACGCGCTGAGCTTAACCGGAAATTCACGCATACATTATCGTTACTGAAGCGCCGGCGCACTTAAGCATCCGTCTTCTGAAACGGCAGGCCTCCGGCGAATTGTAGATCTCGGCAACCGGCCCCTCGAGGACATTCCCCAGGGGGACGTCGAGGAGCGGACAGGGGAAAACGCGGCCGTCACTCCTGATGAACAGATAGTTGAAACCGCAGGAGCAGGGTTTTTTCATCCGACCCGTTTTGTAGTACTGGATAAGGCTTTGGGAGTGATACTGCCACCCTGAATCTTCCTGTTTATAAAAATCGACCATTTTCCGGATCTGGCCGGGATCAAAACTCATCTGGGCTTCCTTGTCCGGGTTCAGGTATCGGCCTTCCGTGATGATGCACGGCGAGATGATTGTGAAAAGTCCATGCCCTTCCGCGTAGCTCGAAATCTTGGGCAGCTCGCCGACATTCAGAGGCAATATCGTGGTCTTGAGTCCGACAACAAGATTCGGGTAGCTCCGTTGGAGGTCTTTGAGATTCCCGATGGTGATGTTTGCCTTCTCCCAGGCCCCCGGGAATCCCCTTATGCGGTCGTGGAGCCCCCCGACGGCGTCCATGGCGACCACGATGACCAGCCCGATGTCCGACCCCTCGAGTGTCTTCAATATTTCCCCGGTGTTCCTTGCGACCCGGTCCGTCAACAGCCCGTTCGTGGTGATGGCGATGGAGCGAAGTCTCGGGAGGGTTTTCTCCTTGAGATCGCAAATTCCTGTGAAAAGATCCACCAGATCCCCCCTCAGAAACGGCTCCCCGCCCGTGACGTCCAGCTCCACCAGGTGCGTAAAGAGTCCGGAGGAGATCACCCCCAGCCATTGTTCCGTTGACAGGTCCGGTACGCATTTGGGAATTTTCCAGATATTGCACATCATACACTTGGCAATGCAGTGATGGGTGACCTCCAGGCTGAGGGCCCTGGGCATTGCCGATTTCCCAAATGCCTTCAGGAACCTGTACCTCACGGCGTTTTTCAAGAGGTGAAGTATCATTTCGTTGCCGTCGTAAGCCTCGGATTAATGGGGTTAAAATTGAGGGTCTTCAAACAGGCCCACCACACTCCAGATTGGTAGAAAAGCTGCTCCTGGGTAAAGAACCATAAAAAAGAGGCTGGATCGATGCGCGGCCGCTTGTTGACATATTCCATCAATCCCGTCACGAGGTGCATGCCCCAGATCACCGCACCAATCGGTGGGCTCCATAACAGTACGACAATGGATGGCAGAAGATAGTAGCGCGAGGCAAAGGCGAACAGATGATAGAGAAAAGCGGTGTAGCTTCGCCCCGTCGCGATGAGCACCGTCATCGTCCCTACAGGGACATCCCGCCCGTGGGCTTTCACATACCTGCGAAAGCCCTCCCAACCCAGGGTGAAAGCGGCCAGGCCGGCCGGAAAGGTATGCTGAATCATTAAAGAGATGAGGATCAAACCCCAGAAAAGGGTTGCCCCGACCGGGAGGGGCATCCTTTTTTTTCTCTCGGAGTGAATTTTCTGCAAGAGAGGCTCCGACGTGCCGTAATCAAACCGTCTGAAACAGAAGGTCTTGAGCTGGTTACGGTGCTTGTGAAAGACGAGCCCCACGGGTCTGTATTCGATTTTGTGGCCTTCATTCTGGAGCCGCCAGCACAAATCCACATCCTCCCCCACGGTCAGGGATTCGTTGAAGCCCCCAACCCGCAGGAATATTTCCCTCCTTACGAGGAAGTTGCACGAAGGCACATAGAAGAACCTGTTTTCCTCCGAGGACGCCGTCGGCCACGATCCCATGAAGAGCGACGACTTGACTTTTTCATAGAGATCTAGCTTCTTTTCCTGGTAGTAGGAGTCCACCCAGCCTCCCACGCCTGCCACCCCCGGATCATTGAACGCTGGAACAAGCTCCCTCAGCCAGTTCCTGCCGACCGTGCAGTCGGAGTCCAGAAAGGCGATGATGTCCCCCTTCGCCTCACGGGTACCGAGGTTTCTGCAACAGGATGCGCCACGCTGCTCGCCCATCGCAAGGAGCCTGGCCGGAAAGGCGGAAACCTGTGCCCGCGTATCATCCGTGGACGCATCATCCACCACGATTATCTCGAGCAGTCCATCGGCATATTCCACCCTTTCCAAAGACTCCAGGCAGCCCCTTAAATCTTCCGGCCTGTTTCTGACCGGGACAACAACCGTCACGCCGGGGTATTCCGCAACGGGTCCAAGTCCTTTCATGCGCAAAAATCCCTTTCGTACCAGATCGTTGAGAAAGAGTTCCACGCGATGGGGTCTGTCGCCGTTGACGGCCCAGAGAATCCGCTCAAAAGGAACGAAATCAAAGCGCTCCAGGAGGTCCAGCACAGGGCCCCAGTGGTTCTTGAGGCGGATTGCCTTCAAGGGGTAAGAAAGGATCAGCCCTATCCTTTCGTTCTTTCCATAAACCGAAACGCCGGGTCGCAGGCCGTAGGCGAGCTCGTCATCCATCGTCACAGTCCGGTCCACCCCGCATCCACGCTCAAGATCGTCCCGGTCGTCACCCCTTTATCATCAAGGGCGAGCCACTTGACAGCCTGCGCGATATGCGAAGGTTGAATTTTAACGTCCCTCAGGATGTGGGATTTTGAAAAATGCCGGTATGGCGAATCCCCGGCCATCCCCGCCTGGAAACTCAATCCTTCGAGGATTCCGGTCTCGACGGTCCCGGGGCAAACAGCGTTCACAAGGATGTTGTGATCGCCCACTTCCGAGGCCAGGGCCTTCGTGAGTCCTATGACCCCGTGCTTGGCCGCGCAGTAGTGGGTGGAAAGGCCCAAACCCCCGAGCCCCCCCGGTGACAAGCGCGCATGGCTGATCAGGAGAATGCCCTTCCGCATTTTCCATGATTCACATTCCCTTCGGCTACACTATCCCAAAAACCCTTCTTTCTCGAGATAGGCGAGTATGCCCTCGGCCGCGGCATCCGGATCACCCCTCAAGGTTTCCCCCTTCTTTTCGATACGGCTGCCGGACAGGAGAAATTCGATTCTCTTTGAGGCGGGGAGGGTGCTGTCCGGGGTTGGGACGGACCTGGGCCTCGGGCGGGGAGAGAAGACCCTTTTCTTTTCGCTCTTTGGGGTCGATTCGGAATTCACCTTTATCCTGCGAATGGGAATCGCCTGGGCCCTGATCCTGTCCTCATAGGGCGGGAGGCGGCCGTCCACCCCTCCCATGTCCACGCCCACAACCGCGGGCATGGAACTTTCCATGGACTGACGGACCCCCCTTGCACCTTTCCTGAGCCCCCTCACGGTGTTTCGGGCCGGGTCCACTTCGCACTCGAGCAACGGCCCGATGTAGGGCAGCCTGAGGTGGCGGGCGACAAACTGCCCCACCTGGCCGTTTCCCGTGTCCAGGGACTCCCGCCCGCAAAAGATGAGTTCCCCCTCCACGAGGCTGATCGCACGGGAGAGGATTAAGGATTTCTCCCAGGGATCCAGGTCCCCCCGGCAGTCCAGCTGGATGCATTCATCCGCCCCCATGGCCAGGCAACGCCCAAGCTCCTCTTTCGACAGAACAGGGCCGAGGGTGACGGCCGTGATGTGAGAATCCGCACTCTTTTCCTTGAGACGCACCGCCAATTCCATGGCGACCTCATCGTATGGATTGGTCCGCACCACCCGATCCTCCGGGGCGATATAGTCCAGAGACGGGTCCATACCGGTGCGTGCATAGGTGTGGTTGATCTGCTTGACGCATACAACGATTCGCATGAGTTTCCTCAATCCCTGCTCATGGACCGCGCCGCGAGTTGGATGATATCGGCCACATCAGGGGGTGCTTCGACGTCCAGCGCCCCCATCCCGTCCTGAAGCATGGTCAGGCAGTAGGGGCAGGCCGTCCCCACAAGGTCGACCCCGGCATCCGAGGCCTCCTTCGCCCTCATCCGGTTCAGCCGTTCGCCCGTGTCCTCGTGCAGCCACATGCCTCCGTTCCCGCCCCCGCAGCAGAAGGCTTTTTCCCGGTTCCGGGGAAGTTCTTTCAGCTCTACGCCGGGGATGGCCCTTGCAAGACGTCTTATAGGTTCGTAAAGCCCGTTCGCCCTTCCCAGGTAGCACGGGTCGTGAAGCGCGACCCTTTTTTCCACGGGGTATTTAAGGGCTATGGCTTTTTGATCGATGAGGTCAAGGACGAGGTCCACTGCATGCACCACGTTTATCTCGGCACCCATTTCTTTGTAGTCGTGCAGAAGGGTGTGGTAACAGTGGGGGCACAGGGGGACAACTGTCTTTATCCGGCGCTCCTTTAACACCTTGATGTTTTTCTCCGCAAGTTCCAGGAAAAGGGATTCCTCTCCCAGACGCCGGACAGGGTCTCCACAGCAAAGCTCCTTCTTGCCCAGGACGCCGAAAGAGGCTCCGGCCTGGGTCAGGATCCTGACGAGGGACCGGGCGGTCTCCATGTACTGGGGATGAAAGGCCCCCGAGCACCCGACCCACAAAAGGATATCGCGATCTTTATTCCCTTCGGACAAGACCGGCACATCCTGCCCGAAGGCCCAGTCCATCCGATGGGCCGCTCCCCTGCCGTTCACATCCCCGTACAGCCTGAGATCCCGGACCAGAGGGTGTGTTTCCCCAGGAAGGTTCCCGAGCTTGAGGGTACGATAACGCCTCATGTCAATGATCATATTTGTGGGGTCCACCAGGACCGGGCAATGAACCGCGCACGCCAGGCACCCGGTGCAGGCCCATATGTCCCGGTCGGGCACGGCCTCCGTGAGCTCGGGCGAGGTTTGGACAGCTCCTCTGTTGTGACCCGCTGCCTCCAGCAGCGCCGAGATCCCCTGCATCACTCTCCTGGGCGAGAGGGACTTGCCCGATATAAACGCGGGGCACTGCTCCTCGCAGCGTCCGCACGACACGCACGCCTCCGCATCCAGGCACTGCCCCCAGGTGAGATCGGTGACCGTCCCCGCACCCATGTCCCCCTCTTGGAGGGGAAGCGCCCTCACGGCCCCTTTTCTGCGTGAGGATGCATAAGCCACATTCGTGGCGGCCGCGGCGATGTGACGGAAGGCGGTGTAGGGTAAAAGCGCTATCAGGAGCAGCACTCCAAAGAAATGAATCCGCAGCATGAGCTGCATGAAAAAGGGCGACTCTGGCAACCCCAGGGAAAAAATCAGGCCCGCCGGACTTGCCCACACGCTGTCCTGTGACACGATGCTCATCCGTGTCCCTTCCGCGAGAAACCCCGTCAGGACAACCACCAGGAGCACCCACAAGGGAAACAGCGCGCGTTTTGGACCTTTTTGGGGATCCTCACTGTGTCGCCGCAGGAGAAAAAAAGCGAGGCCCGCGAGCATGGCGACCCCGAGCACATCCGACAGCAGGGACAAGACCAGGGACAGCCCCCTGGGCAGCGTTGGTTTGAACTGGGCCGCGATCACCACGACCACCATGAAGACAATCCCCCAGAAAAGGGCCAGGTGGGAGAGGCCTCTGTCTTTCTTCCTCAAGATGGCGCGGTGATTTAGAAGATACCCTGCCAGGGCCCGCCAATCGGCTCGGGACGAGCCCTTTCTAGCCCATTCAGCCCAGGCCCGCCTTCGGTGAAATCCTTTGAGCATCACAAGGAGAGCCAGAGCGAAAAGCATCGGGTCAAATACCGTAAGCAAAAGACTATCCCCGCTTTTTCAGGGTCTGCGATCCGAAACGAACGAAGGACATGATTCCCGCCAGCACGAGCACCCAGAGCCCCGCCTGATGGAGAAGGGCGGATGCGAAAACACCAGGCTGCCCGTTCCTGTCCGCTTCAGGGTGCATGGTTCCGGCGAGGGAAGCCCCGCGCTCCGCGTCCCTGAAGTGACATTTGTCGCACGTGTCTTGTGAAAGTCTTACGTCTTCGCCATGAGCCGCCTTGCCCTGATGGCACCCGATGCAGTTGCCCATGTCATAGGACCTGCTGAAATCCTCTTTGCCGTGAGAGGAGACACGAACCGAGGGAAACCAAGAAAGGTAATCCTTTTTCCCTCCGGCGACGGGGTGGCACCCCTGACAGGTCCTTCGGAGATTCGCGGGGTGGACCGTGGACCCCGGATCGTCTTTGCCCAGGATCGTGTGCTTGGAATGGCAGTCATGGCAGCCGGGGACTGTTTTTTCCGTTGCCCCCGAGCCGTGGAGGTTCTCCTTTTCATGACAGTCGCCGCACGCCACTCGTATTGAGCCTTTTCTCCGCTGGTGACCGCCGTCCACGATTTCCTGATGGCAGTCCCTGCAGCCCACATCCCGGCCGTGGACGGAGGCCTTGAAATCCTCCACAGGTACATGAAGCCGGTTCTCCCCCGCCCCAGCCCCGTGACACCTGACGCAGTCCTCCTCTTCATAGGCGCCGCACAATGAGGTGACAAGCGTCAGGGCACTGAAAATGATCAAGCAAATCATCTTCATCACTTCAGCTCTTTTTCTCCTTGCACTCGTTAATTCTCGCGATCAGCAGGGGAACGACCTCGTGCACGTCCCCGACCACGCCGAGATCGGAAAACCTGAAGATCCTGGCACGCGGGTCAATGTTGACGGCTATCACCCTTTGGGACTTTTCCATGCCCGCTGTGTACTCGTTGGCCCCGGAGATCCCGCAGGCGAAAAGGAGACGCGGCAAAACGGTCTTTCCCGTCTGGCCGATCTGCCTCTCGAAGGGAAGGACGCCCAGATCGATGACCGGACGGATGCCGCCGACGGTCCCACCCAGGGCCTTTGCGAGCTCGTGCATCAGGTTGAACGCCTCCCCCTTTCCGACCCCCCTCCCTCCGGAGACCACGATCTCCGCCTCGTCTAGGCCCAGGTCGTGCGGATCAGCCTCCGTCGTCCCCAGAACCCTCACGGCGAGTTCATCGGCTTGGGGCATCCCCGCCGTCACGACCTCGGCCTCCGCGCCAACCCGCGGCCCGGCGGGGTTCAGGACGTGCGGCAGAAAGCAGACGGCCGCGGTCGTGCCGCAGGAGAACTCCCTCTCCTCGAAGAGATACCCATTGGACACAGGTCGATGGACGACCGCTTTTCCGTCTTTTCCCCATTTCAGATCCACAACCCGGGTGAGCAGGGGGATCTCCAGGCGTGCGGCCAGCCTTGCCGCCATGTCAGCCGTCTCTTCGTCCTGGGCCATGAACAGGAAGGAAGGTTGTTCCTTTGACAGCAGAGCCGCCAGCGCAAGGGCGTCGTACTCGCTTTTCAGGCTCTCCCCCGGCCCGCCCGGGATCCTGACAACACTATCCGCCCCATACGACCCTAGCCCTTTGAGGACATCGTCCTGAAGCTCGCCCCCTTCAACCACCGCGGTGACGGCCCCTTTTGAGCCCCCTTGAGACAGAATCCTCCCGGCCTCGGACAAAAGCCCGTAGGTCTCTTCGCCTATCCCGTCGCTGGTTGTCCTGACCCAGACCCAGACGTTCATGTCACCGGCCATGCCCTGCATTTATGCTAAAGCTCCCTCCCTATGCGATGCCCCTCCCAGACGGCCATGTCCGTCTTCCTCGGGGCCACGCAGTCCCCTATCCTGTAAAGCTCCTTCACCCGCCCCTTGAGTTCGAAATAGAGGCCGTCCACGGATTCGTTCCCTGCGCAGAGCACCACCGTGTCATACCCCTCAAAATCCACCAGCGCATTGGAATACACGTTCAACCCCTTCACCAGGGTCCCCTGGATTTCAAGGACCGCAATGTCCGGGGTAAAGGTCACCTTCTTCTCCGCGAGGCGCTTCCTGGCGAGGAAGAGATCCTGAAGAGGACCCAGCCGGCCTCCCACGAAAAGGGCCGGCGTCAGCATGTGGACCTTTTTTCCCTGGTCCGCCAGTAGCTCCGCCGTTCCCGTGGCCTGGTGATGGCCTTCCAGGTCGATCATGAGAACCCGCCGTCCGGTTCCCATTTCCCCGGTCAAAACCTGCTGCGTGGTCACCACATCCGGCGGGCCGTATGCTCCGGGAAAGGGGGCGCTCTTGGGCCTTGATCCCGTGGCAACGACCACCGCGTCCGGTTTCTCCCGGAGCACCGTCTCCGCGTCCGCCTCCCGGCCCAGCCTCACATCCACGTCCAGGTTCGCCAGCTGCCCGCTCAGCCAGCGGGTCACGCCCGTGATCTCCTGCCTGCCGGCGGCCTTTCCGGCGATGATGTTCTGGCCCCCAAGCCCCTCGTTCTTCTCCATGAGGACCACCCTGTGCCTCCTGAGGCTTGCCACCCTTGCGGCCTCGAGGCCCCCCGGCCCACCTCCCACGATCACCACCTTTTTCGGTTTTTCGCACAGCTTGAGCGTTCCCGCGCCCAGGTGTTCTTCGTCACCCACCGCGGGGTTCTGGATGCACCCCAGGCTGTATCCCAGGCCCATCCTCCCGATGCAACCCTGGTTGCACGCAATGCAGTGGCGGATATCCTGGGCATTCCCGGATCTAGCCTTGTTGGGCAACTCCGGATCGCAGATGAGGCCCCTCACCATGCCGATCATGTCCGCATGCCCGTCCTCCAGTATCTTTTCCGCCAGGTGGGGATCGTTGATGCGGTTCGTGCAGAAGACCGGCAGAGATATGACGGACCGGATCCCGGCCGAGAGCGGCGCCGTGTATCCCAGGGGCGTGTGCATGCTCCCTTCGACAAGGTAGAGGTTGTGAAACGTCCCCAGGCTCAGATCTATGAAGTCGAGAAGCCCTGTCTCTTCCAGGCGCCGGGCGATCTCCTTGGCGTCCTCCTGGGTGAGCCCCCCCCGCGGGTGCATCTCATCCGCGTTCAGCCGGACGCCCAGCGAAAAGTCCGGGCCAACCTTTTCCCGGACCTTCTCGATCACCTCAAAGCAGAAACGCATCCGGTTTTCCAGGCCCCCCCCATATTCATCATCTCTTTGGTTCGTGGCAGGGCTAAGGAACTGCCGGATGAGAGAGCTGTGGCCCAGCTGGAGTTCGATCCCGTCGAACCCGCCGTCCACGATGTGACCGGCGCTCCTGGCAAAAAACTCCACGCACTCCCTGATGTCTTCCAGTTCCATGGCCTTGGCGGTCTCGCGAAAAAGCGGGTCCGCTCCCGGCGACGGGCCCCACACCGGGAGCCTCGAGATGGACCCGTCGGCCTGCATCCCGTTGTGATTCAGCTGGGCGAAGATCTTCGCGTCGGTCTCGTGGATCGTGCCGGTCAGGCGCTGGAACCCGGGGATCACATCCGGATCAAAGGCGTCCACCAGCTTGTCGTAGGCGTGGTCCGTGGGGTGGGCCGTCAGTTCCTCGGTGGTGATCAGCCCGCAGCCCCCTTTTGCCCGCTCGCGGTAATAATAGATGTGCCTGGCGCTGATCTTATGATCTTCCCCGAAATTCGTCATGTGTGCGGCGAAGTGAATCCTGTTGGGAACCACCACGGAGCCGATCTTCAGGGGCGAAAAAAGGTATCGGAATTCGCTCACAGCTTTTCCCCCGCTCCCCTGCCCTCATAGACCGCCGCCGGGACGTCCCTTGGCGCCACGCAATCCCCGACCCTGTAGCATTCCTTCACCCGGTTTTTGAGCCGGAAGTAAAGCCCGTCTTCCGCCTTGCGCCCCATATCCAGGACCAGCGTGTCAAAGGGATCGAACCTCACCGGCTCACCGGTGAACACGTGATGAGCGACAACCCTGTCGCCGCATATCTCGTCGACGGACACATCCTCCATGAACACCGCCCCCTTCTGGAGCAGTCTCTGCCTGGTGAGATAAAGGTCCCCGAGGGGGGCCAGGCCGATCCCAATGAAAACCTGGGAGGTGACCATGGTCACTTTCTTCCCCTGGTCCAGGAGAAACTCCACCGTGGCCGCCGCGTGATGTCCCCCGTCCTCGTCCACAAACAGGATGTTGTCCCCCAAGGGGTACCGCCTCTCCAACACGTCGTTTACGGTCTGAACCCGGGGCGGGCCGTAGTCTCCCGGAACGGGTTGGTCTATCGGGCTGGAGCCGGTCGCGACGATCACCGAATCGGGCGCCTCTTTTTGAACCAGCTCCGGGGTCACTTCCACGCTGGTGAGGACACGGACGCCGGCCCGCCCCAGGGCCTTTTCATAGTAGGCGATCATTCGTTCCACCATGCCCCTGCCGGGCTGCGATTTCTGGAGGTTGACCTGTCCGCCCAGCCCCGGGGACTTCTCGTAAAGGGTGACGACATGGCCTTTCCCGCAGGCGGAAACGGCGGCCTCCATGCCCGCGGGGCCCGCCCCTATGACCATCACCTTTTTCTTTTGGCCTGCTGAAGAATCAGATCCCTTCATCTTGTGTTCATACCCCACATCGGGGTTCAGGGTGCAGCTGATCTTCCTCGACCGGTTCACCCTCCCGATGCATCCCTCATTGTCCCTGAGGCAGGGCCGTATCGCGTCAACGCGGCCTTCCGCCGTTTTTCTCGGGGCGTCCGGATCGCAGATGAGCTGTCTGACAAGGCCCACCGCATCCGCCTCACCGTTCGCGATCATCTCCTCCGCCATCCCCGGGAAATCAATGTACTGGCCGCCGAAGACAGGCACCTCGACCGATTCCTTGATGCGCTTCGTGGTCTCACGGGCAAGCCCCGCGGGGACGTGCATGGAAGGCATTTGGAGATGGAGATTGTAGTACGTCCCGATGACCACGTGGAAAAAATCCACCTGCCCGGTGTCCTGAAAAGTCCGCGCCATGGGGATGGATTCCTCTGTCGTGATCCCCCCCCAGAACTGTTCGTCCCCGGTGAGCCTCACGCCCACGGTGAAATCGTCCCCAGCCCCGCGGCGGATCCCGTCCAGAACCCTCAAGGGAAACCGCATGCGGTTGTCGAGACTCCCTCCGAAGGAATCCCCCCTGTGGTTGCAGATGGGGGACAGAAACTGCCTCAGGAGGGACTCAGGCCCCATGTCCAGCTCGATGCCGTCAAAGCCGGCATCTCTGACCCTCGCGGCGGCCTGGGAAAAGGCCGTGACGACCTCTTCCATGTCCTCTTCTTCCATGGCCTTGGCCGTCTCGCCGAACGCGATGTCCGCAACCGCCGAGGGACCCCAGACCGGCAGTCTCGTGATGGCGCCGCTTCCCTGGAAACCATGGTGATTGAGGCGGCAGAAGACCCTTGTCCCTTTCTGATGGACCCTTTCCAGAAAATGCGAAAGCGGCTGCCTTGACTCGGCCGCAGGAAGCCTCATGAGGCCCTCCCAGGGCCTGTCCGGGGGGTGCAGGGACCACTCGCCGATCACCACGAGACCCGCCCCGCCCCGGGCCCTACGTTCATAATAGGCCATGAGGCGATCGCCCGGGATGCCGCGATCCGCCAGGTTGGTCCGGTGGGCCATGAAGGCTATTCGGTTGGGCAGGGCGACACGCCCCACTTTGAGGGGTGTGAAAAGCTTATCAAACATTTCCTGTATTCTTTATATGGCCGTTCTCAGGTTATCCTTTAAATTCATCAGGCACTCGGGGTCGGGCATGGAGAGATCATGATATGTGTGATAGGCCACGGCCGGGCAGCCGCCTCGGCACACTTCGAAACGGGCACACCTGACACACGACTCCACCTCCAGGCATCTCAGGTGGTGAAAAACATCCGATTCGTCCCAGATGGATTTAAGGGTCTGCTCCCTCACGTTTCCTGAAAAAAAGGGGGGCTCCTGCAGAAACGCACAGGGGTACACCCGCCCCTCCGGGTCGATGCAGCAGGTCATTTTGGCCGCCCCGCACATGTCGAGGCCCTTTCGCCTCCGACTCTCAGAGGTCAGGCAGAAAAACGAGTCCCCGGTGCGCACAAGGTCATGGACCGCAAGCCACTCGGAAAAAGACTCCAGTTGCCCCCTGGTTGGGCCCAGCTCCTTTTTGCTGGCCTTCCCCCTCCCCGACGGCCGAAACCTCGAGACCCTCAGCTCCGAGCCGAAGCCCCTGGCCAGAGCCCTCAAGTCATCCAGCTGCGGGTAGCTCTTTCGCGTCAGGACCGTGTTGATGCTGAAAGGCACCCTGTTCTCGGCCAAGGCCTCCATCGCCTCCAGGGCCCTCTTATACGTCCCCTCGCCCCGGATGGAATCGTTCACTTCCGCCGTGGCGCCGTCCAGGCTTACCTGCAGGTAGAGCATCTTCAAGCGGGCCAGCCTCCGGGACAACTCACTGTCCACCAGCAGCCCGTTCGTGCTCACGCAGGTCACAACGCCGCGATCGTGGGCATGCTCCAGGATCTCCAGAAAGTCAGGCCGCATAAACGGCTCCCCTCCCCCGATATTCACCTGGAACACGCGCAGCCCCGCCAGCTGATCGATGAGCCCAAGGCACTCTCCCCCTGTGAGCTCGCTCCCTGCCTTCTTCCCCGCATCCGATAGACAGTGCACACAACGAAGATTACATGAAAGCGTTATCTCCCACGTCACGTTCACCGGGGCTCGCAAACCGCGCCTCGCCATCTCAGCACTCAATGACAACTCCTTTTTCCGTAAGCAGTTTCAGCTGCTTTTCGAGTTGCTGGATTTTGTCACGCGCCTTCTTTCTCATCCCACTCCGGCCAAATCGGTCTTCGAGCATCAGACCACTCCCGAAAAAATCGGCGTTCAGCAAAGCACCCGAGGACAGAAAATAGAGCCTCGGCCCCTTCATGGTGTAGAAGAGCAGGCCGAAGTCTTCCTGCCTGACCTGCGTCCCCCACGCCAGCCGGTATCTTGGGCCGGCCATTTCAGTAAACCCCACAGATTCCATCGATGGCCATCTCTTCTATGGTAATCTCTTCGATATGGTAAATTTCCTCATCCTCCATTTCTTCGCTTTCTAATTCTTCAAGCTTGCTTTTGTCTTGGCCGTCCATTGCTTCTCTCCTTTATTTCGGCTTTCTTCTCTCACATCTCCTTTCTGGCCTTTTTTACATACCCTCGATTTTGTCCAGACCCTCCTAGGCCAGGGACCCGGCACTGTGGCCGGATCCATCCCGCGCGGCGTTGACGACCGCATCGACTTCTTCCAGGCCGCACTTCGGGACCGTTCCCACAACCCGGCCGTTGGAGGGATTCAGAACCTTCATGGTCTCCCGGTTTGGAGCAGTTACCCATTGCCCTCCGATCAGAACCTTGTAGGCTTCAGCCATATTATCCTTGCCCACAATACATTTTCAGCGGGTCCGGTCCCGCCTAATCCCAATTTTCCACCATTTAGCCGCCATTAATTCCCAATAAAATTCATATTTTATCAAATTAAAACCAATAAAAAGCTCATTTAAAAGGCTTATAAATTTATAATAATTGTTTATTATATCAAATCAAAGCATCTCCAAAGCCACGGTGTAACCCATTCCGCCGCCGGCGCAAAGGGATGCGATTCCAAGACCGAGGCCTTCGGCCATCATGTCGTACAGAAGGGTGGCGACCAGGCGGCAGCCCGTTGCGCCGACCGGATGGCCCAGGGCAATTGCGTTTCCATGGACGTTGACCCTGTTCCGGTCCAGGCCCAGCTCCCTTTCGCAAGCCAGATACTGGGCGGCGAAGGCCTCATTGATCTCAAACAGATCAATGTCATGAAGATCCAGCCTGGCGCTTTTCAGCACACCCTGGATGGCGGGTACCGGACCGATCCCCATGTAATCCGGGTCCACGCCCGCCACGTGATACGCCCTGATTCGTGCAAGAGGTGTCAGGCCCAAGGCTTTTGCCTCCGTGAGATCTGCCAGGAGGACAGCTGAGGCGGCATCGTTCATCCCGCACGCATTTCCCGCGGTAACGGTTCCGTCTTTTTTGAAAGCGGCGGGAAGCCTGGCCATGTCCTCCAGCCTCGCATCCCGCCTCACGTGTTCATCGGTGTCAAAAACGACAGGAGCCTTGTTGCGCTGCGGGATCTCGAAGGGCGTGATCTCTTCCTTGAATTTTCCCTCGTCGATCGCCTTCGCTGCCCGCCGGTGGCTCAGGATTGCAAACTCATCCTGCTCCTGTCTCGAGATCCCGTATTTCACTGCGAGATTTTCGGCGGTCAGCCCCATGCCAACGCCGATCGCAGGCTCCTGCATGCCTCTCCAGACCAGATCATAAGCCTCGAGATGTCTGAGGCGCTGACCCCAGCGAGCCGAGTTCATGATATAGGGCGCGTTGCTCATACTCTCCACGCCCCCTGCCAAAACCACATCGGTTTCCCCGCAGGCAATGGACTGGGTTCCGCAAATGATTGCCTGTAGAGATGAGCCGCACGTGCCGTTGATGGTGAAGCCTGGTGTCTCCTTTGGAATTCCTGCCCTGAATGCCGCGTTGCGGGCGATGTTCTGCTCGATGGGTCCGAAACAGCAACCAAAGATGACCTTCTGGATCCATTCGGGTCGAGCCTTTGACCGGTTCAGCACTTCTTTGATCACGTGTTGTGCCAGATCCATGGGCGGAACATCCTTCAGGGCTCCACCAAAATCGCCTATAGCCGTGCGAGTCGCTCCGACGATCACTATATTCCTGTCTCTCATAATATCCCCTCAGCTTTTCCCACAAGACCGCCCTTCGGTGTCAGGCATTGGGATGCGTGGCCCTGGGGTTCTCAGGGTCCGACCAGTCGTAGAAACCCCTTTTGGTTTTGACTCCCAGATACCCCACCGTGACCATCCTTTTCAAAATCGGGGGAGGCACGTACCGTCTCTCGCGGTACTCCTCGAACATCACGTTGGCCGCGTTGAAGATAATGTCCAGGCCGATGAAGTCCGCCAGCATCAGAGGGCCCATGGGGTGGTTGAGTCCCAGCTTCATCCCCTGGTCAATGTCCTCAATGCTCGCCACTCCATTGGATGCGGCCTGCATGGCATCCAACATGAAAGGGGTGAGAAGCAGATTCACGATAAACCCCGCCTGATCCCTGGCCAGGATGGGTACCTTCCCCAGAGACTTGACGAACTCAAGGGCCTTCGTCAGGACATCAGGGGACACGGAGATGGTTTTGACCACCTCCACCAGGGGCATGACCGGCGCAGGCTGGAAAAAATGCATGCCCACAAAACGCTCTTTCCTGGACGTGGCGGCGGCCATCCGCGTGATGGACAGAGACGACGTGTTGCTGGCAAAGACAGCTTCCTTTTTGCAGACCTGGTCCAGGGCCTCGAACTCCAAGGCCTTCAACTTCAGGTCTTCAAAAACAGCCTCGATGATCAGATCGCAGTCCGCCACAGGTTCCAATCCGACGGTTCCAGCGAGCTTCTTCAACGTCTCTTCCGCGGACACAGCCGTGAGGAGCTGCTTTTTCACCAGCTTCTCAAACGCGGCCCTCACCCTTCCAATGCCTTTGTCCAAGGCGGCCTCATCCATCTCGCGAACCACGACCTCATACCCGCCCCGGAGCACCACCTGGGCGATTCCAGCGCCCATGGCCCCACACCCTATGACTCCCACTTTCCTTATTTCCACCTGCCCCCCCCCATCCCTTGTAATCCGTCAGCCGCTACTCAAAACCTGAAGAGCACCCGGGACACTAAAAGTTCCCCAGCAACCGGTGCGCGATGGTCATCTTTTCCATCTCCTTGGTCCCTTCGTAAATCTCCACGATTTTCGCGTCCCGATAGAACCTCTCGATAGGATAGTCGTTCATGTACCCATATCCCCCGTGCAACTGCAGGGCATCGTCCGTCACCCGGACCCCTGTCTCCCCGGAGAGCCACTTGGCCATGGCAATCAATCTCGGGTCTTTGGTTCCACGGTCGATGAGCCAGGCCGCCTGGTACGTCAGAAGGCGGCTTGCCTCCACCATGGTCGCCATTTCGGCCAGTTTGACCTGGATCGCCTGAAACTTTCCGATCGGCTGACCAAAGGCCCTTCGTTTCTTCACATGGGCGACGGCCTGGTCCAAAGCGCCTTGAGCCACCCCCACACCCTGGGAGGCGGCCAGCACCCGGTTGATGTTGAAGAGGTCCATGACCTGCGCAAACCCCTTCCCTTCCTCCCCGCCGATCAGGTTTTCCCGCGGAATCTTCACATTGGTCAAGACAACCTCCGCCGTGTCGGACGCCCTGATGCCCAGTTTCCCGTGGAGCTTGTTGGCCTGAAACCCGGGCCGGTCACACTCCACGATGAAAAACGAATACTTTTCGTACCTTGACTCCGCCTCGGGGTTGGTCAGGCAGTAAACCGCCAGGTAATCCGCAATGCTCCCGTTGGTGATGAACATCTTCGTCCCGTTGATCACATAGGTGTCGCCCTCTTTCACGGCCGACGTGGCGACCCCGAAGATGTCGCTCCCCGCGTCGGGTTCCGTGACGGCTGCGCCCATGATGGCCTTTCCTTGCGGGACAGGGGGAATGTACTTCTTCTTCTGTTCCTCGGTGCCGAAGTTCTGGATCAGTTCTGTGCCAAAGGCCGCCAGCAGAATGCACCCGCACCCCGGATCCACCCGCCAGAATTCCTCCATGATGATTGCGGCCTCGAGATAGCCCAGGCCCGGCCCCTGGTAGGCTTCATCCAGGAACACCCCCACAAACCCGAGATCGCAGGCCTTCTTCCACAACTCCCTGGGAAACTCCTCCTTCTGATCGAAATCGTGAGCGATCTGTCTGATTTCTTTTTCCGCAAAATCCCGCGCAGCCTGTCGGATATCCCTCTGCTCTTTGGTCATCTGAAAATCCACCAGGAACCCTCCTTTTCCCTCTTGACGCGCCTGAAACTGGACAGAGCTCCGGGTTCAAGCTTTTAAGCATTTTCATCACAAACACAAATCCCTGGCATATTCCGCCAGGGAAAGTTCATTCAACTTATCATCCGAGGGTTTTCCCGTTTGATCATTCCACCCCATTTCCCCAAAATAGTCGGATTTTAAGGTGGTTATATCAATTGTTGTGCCCTTGAGGGGACCGTCGGACATGGGTGGAATCCCCATGAGCCGGCGCGGCAGCCTAAAATCTTTGAGGGTGACGCCCTCTCTCAGGTTGAAGATATGCCTCAAAGTTTGAATTCTCATACCGGTAGTATTCAATTCATCCTGGGTGACATCCCATCCCGTAGCGGCTTTCAGGTAGTCTAGAAGAGGATATTCAGGTTCGATTATAAAAGGGAATATGCAAAGACCGGCACAGTTGATTATCTGACCATAGTTACTCACTATCGCGCTTGCCTTGCCCTTATTTTGGTAATCATATTTTTTTGTTTTTGGCAGGCCGTGTCTTTGAAAAAAACTCCCATCCAGCAGATTTGTGCCGGATTCCGCATATCCCAGGCCCAGTTGCGTGTGCCTCGCTGGAGTCGGATCCACAACGTACGTGGTCCCAAATCCCGGATTCAACCTGGGGTCGTGCATGGGGATCTCCTGGCCGCCCACATGCATGGCATACTCTTCTGAACCGTTGCCTATCTTTTCCGCCGCCACCCTGCTGCCATCCGCCAATATGTCGCCGAATCCCTCCCTTTTGATCATCTTGTCGAGGACACCCAGCACCGCTTCTCCATCACCCCACCTCAGCTCAACCCCGCCCGTGTCCTCCTTGTTGATAAGGCCGTTTTCATAGCATTCGATGGCAAAGGCGATTGTTCCCCCGGCAGAGATGGTGTCAATCCCGGCCCTGTTACACATGTCATTGGCCATGAAGATGAATTCCACGTCATCAATGAGGAGATTGCTCCCAAACGCCGCGATCGTTTCGTATTCCGGCTTATGGGACTCCCCGATTGAGTATCTGCCTTCTGTTATTTCGACGATTCCGCCACAGGCCACAGGACACGTACTGCAACCGAACTTCTTCTTTACGAATTTGACTACATTGTCGTCGCTTATCTTCGAGGATTTGGCCCTCATGGGAAACTCACGATAAGCCACGCCCGACCAGTTCTTTATTGGAGAATCCTGATTCTCGGCGGATGGGGCCACAAAGCCGCACGTGCCGTAATCCGAAAAGAGTTGAGCGACCATTTTTTGGTCGAGGGGAGGGAGGGGAATTTTCAGCCTAATGAGAAGGGGAAGGAGGGGGATCAGCGCTGCGGTGAGAAAATTTTGAATTTTCGAGGGACGCAATTTAAAGGTCGGCCTCAGCCGTGAATTGAGTTCTTTCAGTGTACCGGGTTTCGCCACAGAAACACCCGCAGATCCCTTCACCGCTATCGCCTTGAGGTTCTTTGAACCCATGACCGCGCCCAGACCTGATCTGGCCGCAATACGTCCTTTGTCCGTCACGATGCCGGAGATCAGAGAGAGATTCTCACCGGAGGGCCCTATGCAGGCCACTTTGAATTTTTTGTCTCCCAATTCCTCGATGATCGAATTCTCAGTCTCTACCGTGTCCTTTCCCCAAAGATTTTCCGCGTCTCTGAGTTCTTGAAGGGATTCCGTGAGTGCCAGATAGACGGGTTTCTCGGATTTTCCTGAAAAGAAGACCGCATCGTAACCTGTTTTCTTAAGCGCCTGCGCAAAGTGACCCCCGGAGTTGGCATCGCCCCATCCCCCTGTTAATGGGGATTTGCCAACCACCGTGAATCTGCCGCTGCCGATCGCACCTGTCCCGTTCAAGAGGCCTGTCAGGAACCCAAGGTGGTTTTCAGGGCTTAGTGGATGGATGCCGGGCTTCATGTTCCGGCATAACACGCTCACCCCCAGCCCATATCCTCCTATGAATTTCCTGTATGTCTCCTCGGGGACGTCCTCTTCTCGAAACTCGCCCCTTGTCAGGTCCACAAAAAGTATCTTGCCGTGTGCGGAATACATCACAGTGCGTGCCTCCATTGATCTATACCGATCTGTGGACGAGGCCCCCCCTTCCGGCTCAGAAATCAAACACCCAGCGGCCGACGATCTGCCGTTTCTCCATCGCGTCGACCACATCGTTGATCTCTTCCAGTTTGCAGTGTTTCGTGACCAGCTTATCCAACCTGAGGTCTCCCCTCAGGGCCATGTCCGCAAGCCTGGGGATGTCGATCTGATGGCGGAGGCTCCCGAACAACACACCTTCGATCTTGTTTGCCTGAAAGGGGGCCATGAACAGGGGAAAGGACACCATGTCCCTGCAGGAAGGGACGCCGACAGCCATCAGCCGCCCGCCGGTCCTAAGGGTGAAAAAGGACTGCAGATAGGCACCTGGATCCCCGATGGCCTCAAAGACGAAATTAACGCCCCTTCCGCCTGTCAGCTCCCCCCGGATAATGGGAACCGGATCGTTTTCGCTGCTGTTTATGAAGTGGGTGGCGCCCATTGATCGGGCTATCTCCTCCTTGCTTCCCTCGAGATCGACGGCGATAATGGGGTTTGCCCCTGCCAATCGGGCCCCTTGCACGATATTGAGCCCGATTCCGCCCATTCCCCAGATGGCAACCGCCTCGCCCGCCTGCACCCTGGCGGAACGGTGAACCGCGCCCCATCCGGTCCCCACGGCGCAACCCAGCAGGCAGGCCTGATCCAGCGGCAGTTCGTCGGGGATCTTCACAGAGGCGCTGGCGGGAGAAACAATGTATTCGGAAAAACCCGAGACATAGAGCGCATGGTTGATCTCGCTGCCGTCCGTGTCTCTAAACCTTGCCGTGCCGTCCAGGAGCTTTCCCGACCCCAGGGTCGGCAGCAGATTCTCGCAGATGTGAGTGTTCCCGCTGACGCAGTTTTCACACCGGCCGCACGGGGCCTGCCAGCACGAGACAACGTGATCCCCTGGCTTAACATGGGTCACGCCCGGGCCGACCTCCTGGACGATCCCTGCGGTTTCATGCCCGAGAACCACGGGGAGCACGTCAAAGCCGTAAATCCCCTTCCAGCCGCTCAGGTCGGAATGGCAAAACCCGGTGTGGGCCACCTTTACCAGCACTTCCTGTTCCTTGGGGCCTTCGAGCTCCAGTTCCTCGATGGTCATCGGTTCATTCCACATTCTTGTCACGGCAGCCTTCGTCTTCATGATTTCTTCCTCCCGTTTTTGGTTGCGCCCGGGTCCGATGTTCGCCCGGATGATTATTGCGTCTGCAGTTCAGCCAGGAATTCCCGCAACGCGTTGTAAAGCTCCTCGGCCTTTTTCGGGTCTTTATCTATGATGTTGTGGAGTTGAAACGGATCGGCTTGGCGATCATAGAGTTCATCGTTTTCAGGGACCGCCGCCACGCTTCCAGGTGTGCACGTCCACATGTCTTCCCCGTCAAGCGTCGCATCCGGCAGCGCGTTTTCCAGCATGGAAAACGCGGCAACTACCCCTTGCTTTCTTTCAAACGCTCCGACACTCCTCATCTCTCGAGTCGCATCCCGGACATAAAATTCAATGCCCCCTGCACCTTCGGCCTTGTCGGTCGGCTTTCGCCAGTGGATGAAGGACCAGTCGTCCGTGTGGATAGAGAGGGAGTATTTGTGATAGCCGCAGATCGCGAAATCCCGAATCTTGTCGGTCTCGCCTCTCAACAGGGGCAGGAGGCTTTGCCCGGTCATCTCCGGCCTGACACCGATACCAAGCCAGTCTGTCAGGGTGGGCGCCACATCACATGACTGAGTGAAGGTCTTGATCCGCTTGCCTGCCGGCAGCCCGGGTCCCCGGACGATCATCGGGGCGTGCGCCAGTTCCTCGTAAGGCCACGGCCGGCACTTTCGCATGATGCCATGGCCGTGCTCGCCGTTGCCCATCGGTTCCCCGTGGTCTGAGAGCAGCATCAACAGGGTGTTCTGTTCCAATCCAAGCTCCCGGACCTTATTCAAAAGATATCCAACCCATTTGTCGCACAACGTTACTTTTTCGGCATACAACATCCGGACGTGGTGCATCTCCGGCTCTGTGAAGATCCCTTCGACCGCATTCATGACCGGCAGGAACATGTCCTTGCCTTTGTAATCCGGGTCATACGGGCACTTCAGATCCGGATCGTAAACAGAAGGCGGATCCCATGGCTCGTGCGGGTCAAAGCTGTCAATCCACAGAAAAAACTGCTTGTTGCGATCGTGTTCTTCCAGGTATCGAACCGCGTGCTTCATCACCCTGGCGACATTCTGATCCTCCTCTGATTTCCAGTACTGTCGATGTCGAAGGTAAAGATCGATCTCTTCGAGGACCAGTGCGGAAAATTGCGGTCCCATCATATTGCTGGTGCTTTCCAGCACATGATCCTCGATGTAATGCCGGGGGTTGTGATCGTACAATGTGTCATTTGCATAAAAGGATTCGTCCAGTTCCTGGCCGTGAATGAACCACACCTTGTCGAACCCTCGAGAGTAGCCGAATTTTGGAAGCCTCATCGGAGCGCTGTCATAGATGAGTGCCGAATCGATGGGGTGCCCCCAACACAGGTCCGCGATGGTTGTCTCCTCCAGTTCCAATGGAGACCAACCCCGGTAATGCAGCGAATAGCGCCCTGTGAACATCGAACGCCGACAGGGAATCGTCGGCAGGCTTTCGATGTAATTGTTTTCAAACAACACCCCTTCGCGAGCCAGCCGATCTATGTTGGGGGTTTTGATCCAGGTGTTGCCGTAGCACCCCAGGTAATTGAACTGCAGGCTGTCCAGCATGACCACAATGACATTCTTATTCGCCACATTCTCGAGTTGCTCTGTTTTTCCCTGCAAATCCGTCTTTTTCCCCATGTTGCACCTCGCTTGAAAATTTTAGCTTTTGTTGAGCATAAATTCGCCCTGGGCCTTCAGTCGAGCCAAGTCACGGGCGTAGGTCCTGGTCGCCAGATACAAGATGGCCATGGCCGGGAGGCAACCCACCAACAGAACGATGAACAGGGACACCTGCAGCCCGTAGACATCAGACAGTGCCCCCGAAAGAACGGCCGCCCCAACCGCGGCCGGCAGCCCGAACAATTGCTGCAGGCTGTAGGACAGCCCACGGTACATGGGCGGCACCAGCTCCATGATCACGGTCCACGACATACCCCACTGAGCTGCAACGCAAATGTGGCCTAGTGTCCAGAGTGCCGTTACCGGGTACAAAGAACCTCCCATGATGGCCAGGTAAATCGAGGAGCCGAACCCCAGCGCGCAGCCCACTATAAAAATGATAGCCGCCCACAAACGGCCGGAGGGGATGCGCCGGACGAGATAATCGCTCACAAAACCCCCCAGGATCGGGCCGATGCAGGAGATCATGCCGACGAACATCACAAGGAATCCGGCTTCGGCCATATCCAGGTTGAAGGTCCTGCCAAAGAAAGTCGGGGCCCAGGTGCCGAACCCGCCGAACGCCCAAATGAGAATTAACGGCATGTACAGGTAGCACAAAAGGATGGTCGGTGATTTAAGAACATACCGTAATGTCTGCCGAAATCCGGCCTTGACTTCATGCAGCTCCATCTGGGGCGCGCTGATGCCAGATGCTGCGGCCGGGGATTCCACCGGTCCATCTCTTTTTTTTACCTTCTTGGTTTTGTAATCCGGACAGAAGAGCATCAGAACAGCAAGGAAGAAACCAGGTACGGCTAACAGCCCGAAGACACTGCGCCAGCCGTAATGAGTCGCGACCCAGCCCGCGATGCCGACACCGCTGAAGGCGGCGAGGGGTTGCGCCATGTTGAATATTCCCACCATGGTCCCGCGTCTTTTCTGCGGATACCACGCCGTGATGAAGGAGTAAGCGGCTGGGTTGTACCCGGCCTCACCTGCGCCGACGCCGAGTCGGGCAAGTATCAGCTGCGCATAATTTGCTGCCAATCCCGACAGCCAAGTGGCAGCGCTCCAAACGGCCACCATGATCGTCACCATGTATTTACGCGACCACTTGTCCACCAGGTAGGCCGCCGGGACGCCCAGCAGACTGATTGAAAAACCGATCACGCCGGAAACCAACCCCAATTGAGTATCGCTGAGCCCGTACTCCGATTTGATGGCGGGGAAAATCGCATGGATTGCCTGCCTGTCGACCCAGTCAAACCAATAGATCAACCAGAGGATAGAAAACCAGAAAGTACTCTGCCACCGGGGCAGCTCCATTTCCGCCCTCTGCTCTTGCGGCTTTTCCTCGGATTCAAGGACCAGCATGCTTTCAACCGCGGCTTCTCCTGAGATATCCATACTGTGACCTTCCATATCGCTATTCCTCATAACAAGGGTGATATGTCAGATGGCTCAGTTTCCACGCTGGCAGTTGCTTCAATTAGAGCCATAGAATGCTTCCATGCCCTTCAAGTTCATCAGGCCCGCTTTCCTGGCCGTGACCTGCCCCTTCTCGAAAAGCACCAGCGTGGGGATCTTAACGATGTCGTACTCCTTGACGGCGCCGGGGCATACATCGCAGTCGATTCCCAGGTAAGGGACATCCGGATGACCGGAAAAGAATTTTTCCAGCATCTTGTCCAGGGCCTTGCAGGCGGGGCAGTTCTTTTTAAAAAAAATCAGCACACCATTCGCGGAGTTCAGCCTCTCTCGATAGTTTTTATCCGTGAAATCCTCATTCCGTTTCTGCACAACGAACCCCATCTTCTTCATCCCTCCCGGGCCTCACGGATGTATCGTTCAGCCCTCATGGCTGCAATGCTGCCATCCGCCATCGCCGTGGTGAGATAACGGTAAGTTTTCCGGACGACATCGCCCGCTGCAAAAACACCTGACAGACTGGTCTCCATATTTGGACTCGTGACAACGTAACCGTCCGGATCCAGGTCGACGTGACCTGAAAAAAGCCATGTGTTGGGCCTCTGGCCGATAAAGACGAAGACCCCGTCCACGAAGGTCTCCTCGATCTTTCCAGTGGCTGTGTTTTCCAGGGTCACCCTGCATAGCCCGGTTTCCTGTTCGACAGCCTTGACCCGCGTGCTGTTTTTGATTTCGACATTATCCCGCCGGCGAACCCGTTTCTGGACACCCCCCCCGGCACAACAGTGATCCAGGGCTTCCACGATCACTATCTCCCGAATGCCCAGGCTAAGGAGGTACAGGGTTTCATCGAACGCGCTATTGCCCCCGCCCACGACCAGCACCCTTTTTCCGATGTAGGCCGACCCGTCGCACACCGCGCAGGAGTGAACCCGTTCACTGTCAATGTCCAGGTCCAGGCGAATCGGTTGTCGTCCGGTCGCCAGGATGACGGCATCCCCGGTATAAGTGAAAGATTCGGTTTCGACTGTTTTTAACTCATTGCCCAGCGAAAGCCGTTCTATCTCCACTGCCTGATCAACCTCGACGCCCAAATTTTCAACCTGGGACAAGACTCGTTCCATCAGTTCCATGCCGTTGATGGAAATGTGAGAAGGGAAGTTTTCGATCGAGTGAGTCCAGTTGGCCAGTCCCCCACAGACGGCTTCCTCCAGGATGACCGTTTTGAGATTCGCCCTGGCCGCGAAAATAGCGGCCGTCATCCCGGCAATCCCCCCGCCCAGTATGATGACATTGAATTTCTTGATCTGCTTCATTTGAACCCTTGACTCATTGGAACAGCCGGTGTTGGATTTTGCAGGGGGTCGCATAACTCAAGGCTCCTCTTTTTCAGCTCCCCATATTCAGGGCCATGCCGGCTGCGGAATGCCTACCAATCGGTAGGTAGTCTATCGGGGCCAATTGTATCTATTTCAAGAAAAAAGAAAAACTTGTTACTATTTTGTCAAGTGATAGCGCCCCAGTGGAATCGCGCTGTCCGCGATTTCTCTTCGGAGCGCGATGGTGTTGAGCGGGGTGTTCCTGGCCAGGCGCTTAATCGCCATGAGCTGGGTTCGCAGCTCTTCGCCTTCAGCGACGGCGGCAAAGATCTGCCTGCCCATCCACTCGACTTTTGCGAAAGCGTCATTGATGTAGACCCGGGTGACGGCGATGTGGGTTCTGGACTTCTCCTCCCCATCCTTACGGACCTTTTTCAGGGTCCTCAGGAGAGCAGACTCCATGGCGAAAATCTCGATGATGGTGTCGGAGATCAGGGCGATCAGTTCCTGCTGGCTGTCGAGTTTTTCCTTGAACTTCCGGGTGGCGGCGCCTGCCGCGAGAAGGCCGATCTTCTTCGCCGCGGAGATAAGTTTCTTTTCTTTGTCGAGCGTCCCCTCCGATTCTCCGAATTCTGGCCGGAAAGAGAGGAGATCGTCAGCGGTTTTCTTGATAACCGCCAGAAGAGGCAGTTCGCCTTTCAGAGCCGCCCGCATGAGCATGTCCACGATCAGAAGACGGTTGATCTCGTTGGTTCCTTCCCAGATGCGGTTGATCCGGGAGTCCCGGTAGGCGCCTTCGGCGGGGTAATCCTTGACGTAGCCGTACCCGCCGTAAACCTGGACACACTCGTCAACGACATAATCCAGGGTTTCCGTGCCGAAGATCTTGTTCATGGAGCACTCCAGGGCGTATCTCCGGACGGCCTCCCCCGTTTTGGCCCCCGCATCCTCCCTGGTGGCATCGATGCCTTCCAGGGCCATGTCGAGGAGCGCCGCCGTCCGGTAGGCCATGCTTTCCGTGACGTAGATCCTGATCAGCATCTCGGCGATCTTGTGCTTGATAAGGCCGAAGTCCGAGATGGGCCTTCCGAACTGAATCCTTCCCTTTGCGTATTTAATGGTTTCCGACAGAATCGTCTTGGCCAGGCCGACCACCATGGACGTGATCTTGAACCTCCCCATGTTGAGCGTATTGAGCGCTACAACGTGACCCTTTCCCAACTCCCCCAGGACGTTCTCCACCGGCACCTTGACGTTCTGGAAGATGACGGCTCTCGTGGACGTGCCGTGCATGCCCATCTTCTTTTCTTCTTCATCCACGGAGACCCCGTCCCACGTCCTCTCCACGATAAAGCTCGTGAACTTGGTCTCGTCGATCTGGGCGTAGGTGATGAACAGGTCGGCGAAGCCCGCGTTCGTGATGAACTGCTTCTGTCCGTTCAGGACGTAGTGCGTGCCGTCCCCGGCGAGCACGGCCCGGGTCTCGGCGCTCAGGGCGTCGGATCCGTGTCCTGGTTCCGTCAGCGCATAGGCGCCGACGAGCTCTCCGCCCGCGATCCCGGGCAGGTACTTCTTCTTCTGGGCAGGGGTTCCGAAGAGTACAATTGGAAGACTTCCGATGCCCGTCTGCACCCCGTAAGTCGTGGCGAAACCGGAAACCCCCGAGCACAGCTTCTCACCGATGAGCATCGAGCTGACCTTGTCCAGCTCCGATCCCCCGAACACTTCCGCCACGTCCGCGCCAAGGAACCCCAAGTCCCCGGCCTTTCTGAGCATTTCCTTCAGGAGATCGTAGTTGAGCTCCTCGATTTCCTCCTTCCTGGCCAAAAGTTCCCTGGTGCCGAACTCTTCGGCGGCCTGCCCGATCTGGCGCTGATCTTTCGTGAAATCCTCTGGGGTGAACACCTCCTCAGGCAACGCGTCCACAATCAGGAACTCCCCGCCCTTAAACAACTTTTCCTTCCCCATTGTGTGACTCCTTTTCCAATTAGTAGTCTTCTCTTTCCAGAATGGCCGCCGCCCCCATGCCGAAACCGATGCACATGGAAACCAGGCCCCAGCGCGCATTTCTCTCCGCCATCTCGTAAACGAGCTGGGTGGTGAGCTTGGCGCCGGTGCACCCGAGAGGGTGTCCGAGAGCAATGGCCCCGCCGTTGACGTTGGTGATTTCCCGGTTGACCCCCAGCGTGTCGATGCAGTAGATGGCCTGGGCAGCGAAGGCCTCGTTCAATTCGATGAGTTCCATTTGATCCAGGGTCATGCCGGCGAGCTTCAGAACTTTCGGGATCGCCACGGCCGGACCCACTCCCATGTATTCCGGCTCGCACCCCTCCACGGCATGGTACCTGAACGTGGCCATGGGCTTGAGACCCATTGCCTTGGCCATTTCTTTGGACATGAGCACCACGCCCGCCGCCCCGTCGCTGGTCTGGGAAGAATTCCCCGCAGTCACGGAACCCCCGGGTTTGAAGACAGGCCGAAGGGTGGCGAGGATCTCCCTGCTCGTCCCCGGTCTCACCCCTTCGTCCATGTCAAAGATCTTTTCCTCGAAATCAAAGTGCCCGTCCGGAAGTCTTTTCTGCACCTTCACCGTGAGGGGCACGATCTGGCTCTTGAACCGGCCATTTTTCTGGGCCGCTTCCGCCTTTTGCTGGCTGTTTGCGCCGAACTCATCCTGTGCTTCCCTTCCAACCTTGTATCGTTCTGCCACGTTTTCGGCGGTGAGCCCCATGCCGGTGAAGCTGCCCGGGCGAGTGTCGACAAGGGCCGGGTTGGGATAGAGCATGCTGCCTCCCATGGGGATCTGGCTCATGGTCTCCACACCGCCGGCGACGACCACCTCCGAATAACCGCACATGATTTTTTCGGCGCCGATGGCAATGGCCTGAAGGCCCGAGGAGCAGAAGCGGTTCACGGTCATCCCCGGGATCCTGTCGGGCCAGTGCATGGACATGACGAGGACCCGGCCCAGGTTCAGTCCCTGGGTGGCCTCCGGTGAGGTGCACCCTATGATGACGTCGTCTATGATGTCGGGGTCCAGATCTCCCGCCCTCTTCATCAGTTCACCGAGGACGGCCGTCCCCATGTGCTCCGGCCGCGTATCCTTGAGCGCCCCCCTTGGAGCCCGCCCCACCGCGGTCCTGCAGGCTGCGACGATCACGGCTTCTTTCATTTTGTTTCCCTCCATGTTGACGCCCTTCCTCGTGAAGGCTCCGGGCCTGTGCGTGGTCATCAGTTCCTCAACGGTTTCCCGGTGGTGAGCATGTGCTGGATCCTGGCCTGGGTTTTGGGATGCCCGGCCAGGCTGCAGAAGGCCTCCCTTTCGAGGTCCAGCAGGTACTGCTCGCTCACTCTGGTGTCCGCCTGCACCCTGCCTCCGCAGAGCACGTAACCCACCTTTTCGGACACCGTCACGTCGTGGTCCGTGGCGTATCCCTGCTGGTTCAAGGTCCAGACGGCCATCTTGATGACGGCCAACGTGTTTTCTCCGGGCACCCGGATTTCGTTCAAAGGACTCGGCGGCGTGTAGCCCTCCAGGTTCATGGCCAGCACCGTCTTCTTCGCATCTTCGATAAGAAAATCCCGGTTCACCGTCATCCTGTCCGTCGGTCTCAGGTACCCGAACTTCACGGCCTCGGGCCCCGACGTGGCCACCTTGACCAGGGCGATGGTCTCGAAGGCCCTGGCCACGAAAGGCACCATCTCTATCTGCTTGGGGTAAACCCCGCCCGGCGCGACATCGAAGAGGTGCTCCGTGTTACGGATCAGCATCTCCTTGCAGCCCCCCCCGGCTGGGATAAGACCAACGCCCGCCTCGACCAGGCCCATGTAAGTCTCGGCCGCGAAGCGAACCCGATCGGAGGCCATGCAGATTTCGCAGCCACCGCCCAGGGCCAGGCCGGCGGGCGCCGCCACGACGGGTTTGTCCAGGTATTTCAGTTTCATGAGGCTGTCCTGAAATGTTTTCACAACCCATTCCAGTTCATCCCACTCCTCTTCCTGGGCCGTGAAGAGAATCATGGGCAGGTTGGCGCCCGCCGAGAAGTTGTCCGCGTGGTTGGCGATCACAAGCCCCTCGAACCGGCTGCTCACGATGTCCGCGGACTTGATGATCATGCTCACAATGTCCTCGCCCAGAGCGTTCATCTTGGTGTGGAATTCCAGGCACGCCACTCCGTCCCCTATGTCGATGAGAGAGGCGCCCTTGTTTCCCGCCACCTTCCTCTCCCGGTCCTTCAGAGAAGGCAGGAGGATGATCCCGGGCTTTGCAGGAACGGCCTTGTAGTCCCTTGAGGCGGGATCGTAGTAGTACCGAACGCCCTTTTCCTGCTTGTAGAAGGACGTCTTCCCGCTGTCGATCATCTCCTGAACCCAGGCAGGGACGGCGAACCCTGCCTGCGTCATCTTTTCGACCGACGCGGTAAGGCCGACGGCATCCCAGGCCTCGAAGGGGCCGAGCCTCCGAGCGAATCCCCACTTCATGGCATTGTCCACGTTGACGATGTCATCGGCAATTTCAGGAACGCGGTTCGCCGCATAGATCTGGGTTTCCGAGAACGTCCTGAAGGTGAACTGTCCCGCCGGGTCATCCGAGTAATAGAGGGATTTGATTTTCGCCTCGGTTCCGGGGAGATCTTTTGCCGCTTCCAGGGACGGGAGTTTCACCTTCCGCAGAGGCTTGTGCTCAAGGGTGTTGTAGTCAAGGGAGAGGACGATTTTCTTCCCGTTCTCCTTGAGCCGTTTGTAAAATCCCTGGCCGGTTTTTTCTCCCAGGAGCTTGTTGGCCACCATCCGGTTGATGAACTCGGGAACCCTGAACACGTCCCGTTTCTCGTCACCGGCGGCGCCTTCGTAGACATTCCCCGCCACGTGCACCATCGTGTCCAGGCCCACCAGGTCCGCGGTCCTGAAGGTCGCGCTCTTGGGATTGCCCACCACCGGGCCGGTCAATTCGTCCACGGTCTCGACGGTGACGCCCAGGTCCACCATGTTCCGGATAACCGACAGAAGGTTGAAGATGCCGATGCGGTTCGCCACGAAGTTGGGGGTGTCTTTTGCGTAGACGATCCCCTTTCCAAGCACCCTCTCGCAAAAATCCGCAAGGGTTTTCACGACCTCGGGCAACGTATCGGACACCGGCACGATCTCGAGGAGCTTCATGTACCGGGGCGGATTGAAAAAGTGGGTGATGGCGAAGTGCTTGCGGAAATTCTCCGAGCGCCCCTCCACCATGGCTTTTCCGGGAATGCCCGAGGTGTTGGAGGTGACAAGGGTGCCCGAAGCCAGGACCGAGTCGATCATCTCGAAAACGATCTTCTTGATGTCCAGCCGCTCCACCACCACCTCGACAATCCAGTCCACCTCCTTGAGCCGGTCAAGGTCATCTTCCAGGTTGCCAATCCGGATGAGCTTCGCGTTCTCCGGCACGTAAAATGAGGCAGGCTTGGCCTTCAAAGCGGTCTGCACGCCGACTTCGGCGAGCCTGTCCCGGAATTTCCTGCCCTCCGGGGTGAGTCCTTTAGCCTTGTCCTTGTCGGTGAATTGAGGCGGGACAATGTCGAGAAGGAGGGTCTCGATGCCCACATTCGCCAGTTGCGCGGCAATGGTTGCCCCCATGACGCCCGCACCCACCACGCCGACCTTTTTGATTGTTTTGGCCATGAACGTCCTCCTTGAAGGAGTGAGGATGGATCTGTGTACTGTCTGATCTTTTAAAATTCTTCTATTTCCAGGAGATAACGAATAACCACACATTCATCTTTATTACAGATCCCCGTACGAAGTCATTGACACCGCTTTCGGTTGTTCACTGAATTTGTTGGAGTATCCGTTTTTTCATATCTTCAGGCCAGCATCCCGCCGTCCACCACAAAGCTCCCGCCCGTGGTGAACGATGCCGCGTCCGACACAAGATACAGCACCATGCCCGCGATCTCCCGCGGCTCGGCATGCCTGTTCATGGGAATCATCTTCACCGCCATATCATGGATGACCCTGTTGTCCATGATCGCCTTGGAAAACTGCGTGTCCACCAGCCCGGGCAGAAGGGCGTTCACGCGGATGTTCCTGCCTGCGAGTTCCCTGGCCAAGGCCCGGGTCATGGAGATGAGACCTGCCTTGCTGATGGAGTAGATGCCCTGGAATGGCGCCGGCCTGACCCCGTTCACCGAGGACACGTTCACGATGGCCCCGCCGCCCGATTCGGCCATGAGCGGCGCCGCGTGTTTTATGAGGAAGAACGGCCCCTTCAGGTTCACATTGAAGGTCTTGTCCCAGGCCCCCTCGTCGGCTCCGAGCATCTCGCCGAAGTAAGGATTTGCGACGGCGTTGTTCACGAGGATGTGGAGATTGCCGTGGCGCTCCTTGACCTGGGCGGCGAGGGCCTCGACTTCCGTGAGGTCTCCCATGTTGCATGGGATGACGTCCGCCCCCCCGCCCCGGGACACGATCTCTTCGGCCACCCCCTTGAGCGCCTCGGCCTTCCTGCTCACAAGGATGCAGTGGGCGCCGTAATCCGCCAGGGTCAACGCGACGGCTTCCCCGATGCCCCGGCTTGCCCCGGTAATCAACGCCGTCTTCCCCATCAGGCTGAAACTGACTTTGTCCATGCCCGCTTCTCCCCCCTTTTCATTCATCAGTCAAACTTCGTCAGGGTACCCGGCTTGAGCGGCTCGATGCCCGCCAGATAGTTGGCCAGATGATCCCTGAGCTTGATGTCGTACTGGGAGGTGATGGCGATCTGCTCCATGATAGGCGACCCTCCGCCGTGGTAATTGCCGTAGTTCATGGCCGCGGAGTAGGAAGAACAGGTGTAGTCGATGAAGGTCATCCAGAACCTGATCTGGTGCTCAATGGGTATCTTGGGGTTGCGGGCCAGATACTTTTCCAGGATCGCCCTGGTCTCCGGGCCGGCGAGATCGCCCTCGAAGGGGAAGGTGGACGGCATGCCGCCTGCTATGTTGCAGAGGATCTCCTGCTCGTGGAAAACGGCCTCCCCGGTGAGGCACCTGCCCACGTTGGCATAGATGGAGTTGGGGATGCAACTCCCGGGTCCGTAGGGCACGGGGCCCAGTCCGGGCATATAGATTTCAGGCCTGCCAAGGGACGATGACGTGTATCCAGCTGCGTACCCGAGCTCGGTGACCTTGATGATCTCTGCCAGGAGTTCCCTGATGTGGGCCGACTTCTTGATGCCGTTGATGTCTGCCGCCTTGGAGGCCAGGCCCAAAATGACGTCCCCGATGGCCGGTTTGCACCCGGAGTAGGAATGGCGGTGAAACAGTGCGAAGAGGAGGGCGCAGAGCCCGCCGTGCGAGTTCTCGCCGCACAGGAACACGCGATCCCAGGGCACGAATGCGTCTTCGAACACCACGTAGGAGTCCGAGTAGCCCATCTCCATGGGCAGCTTGAAATGCTCGCGTGTGCGGTTGTTGTGGATGTGCACGATCTGCTTCACGCCTTCGTGGTCCCCGGGCACGGCGAAGGCAACGGCGTAGTCCTTTTCATCGGGACCCAGGGCCCGAGTGGGCACAACGATGATCTCGTCGGCAATGGAGGCCTCCGAGATGTGGACCTTGCATCCCCTCACCACGATGCCATCCTTCTTCTTCTCCACCACGTGGAGGTACATGTCGGGATCGGTCTGCTCTATGGGCCTCTTCACCCGCTCGCCCTTGACGTCGGTCTGGGCGCACGCGCCCACGAGGTCGTTCTTCTGGAAGGACCCGAGCCACCCGAGGAAATTCTTGTGGTACTCGGTGGCGCCTTTGTTCTGCTTGTCGGCCTCGAAGGAGACCGCGTTAACGGCGTTGACGGCGTCGATGCCCATGCACCTCTGGATGCACAGCCCGACCTTCCTGCAGAGAGCCCTGGTCATGTCCTGTTTCTTGTGGAGGTCCTCGGGTGACTGGTGCACGTGACAGAACCGGTTGATGGTCTCGCCGGTCAGGTGGGACGAGGCTGTGCAGAGATCCTTAAGCTCCGGATCATACGCAGCGTCGAATGTGACGCCCATGACATTCAACACCTTCTCCTGGGCCGCGTCGAGCCGGTCTATCCTGCTGCCGTTGAAGTACAGGTTACGGCGCATCTTTCCCAGCCCGTCCAGGTACTCCTCTTTCGTTCTCATGCCTTCCTCCCGCTCGGAACCTTAGATAACCCCGTTTTTTACAAATTCTTCAATATCTTCCAGTGTGTACCCCAACCACTCAAGGATCTCACGGCTGTGTTCCCCCAGTGCCGGAGGGGGCAGTCGGACTTCGGCCGGTGTATCGAAGAGCTTGACCGGGAAGTTCACTTGAAAACGCTCCTCGCTAGACTTCCAGGGCTTCTCCTGGATCATCCCCCTGAAAGCCACATGAGGATCCCCGGCAACTTCCGCCACATCGTTCACCGGAGCGACGGGCACATCAGCCTCCACGAGAGCCGGGACCCACTCCTTCCGGGGCTTGCAGGCGAAGACCCGGCGAAGCTCGGCAGTCAGCTCATCCCGCCGCACCCGCCTCTCCGCGGCCTCCAGCCCGCGGAATTCTTCAAGCCCCGTGATGTCGCACAGCCGCTCCCAGAACCAGTCTTCGTGCGCAATGCCCAGCGTGAAGAACTTTCCGTCGGACGCCTTGAAGATCCCGTATCCCGGGTCATCCATCACGTAAAATGGGGCCTTCGCGAAGTGTTGACCCAAGATCGTGCTCATCCACGAGACAAGCCCATCGAACATGGAGACATCCACGAACTGACCGCGATTCGTCTTCTCCCGCGCCGCCAGCGCCGCCATGATGCCTAGGGCCGCGAACATCCCGGAAGAAAGGTCCCCAATAGCGATTCCCGGCTTCACAAGATTGCCTTCGGTGTCTCTAAAGCATCCAAGCATTCCCGACATGGCCATGTAGTTCAGGTCATGGCCCGGCATATCCCGGTACGGGCCTTCCTGGCCGTATCCGGAGATGGAACAATAAACGAGTCTGGGGTTGATCTTCTTTAAAGCCTCCCAGTCCAGGCCGATCTTCCCCGCAACCCCGGGCCTAAATCCCTCCGTGAGGACATCGGATCTTTCCACGAGCCTTCGGAGGATGTCCCCGGACTCCTGCTTCTTGAGATCCAGTGTCAAGCTCTTCTTGTTGCGGTTGATGCTTCCAAAGAACCAGGGGAGAATCCTGGCTGGATCTCCGGCCCCGGGCCTCTCCACTTTTATAATTTCCGCGCCCAAATCCCCAAGGAGCATGGAACAATAAGGGCCGGGATACTGATTGGCCGAATCGATCACACGAATGCCTTGCAGCGGCAGCGTCATGCTCGCCTCCAGTCCGACCGCTCTAGCAGGAAGCCGGGAATGGTCATGGGCTCACCGTCATGGGAGGCAAGGTCCCCGCCAGATGCCGGCCCAAAGCGCCGGGCGGGAATGGGGGTGTCCAAGAAGGCGCCCCCGGCCTCGACAACTTAGTAGCTGCGGGGCAGCCCCAGGAAATGTTCTCCAACATGATTCAGGATCATCTCATTGTTTAGAGGGGCAATCCTCAAGAGCCTTATGGAATTTACAAAATTGACGATGTCGTACTCTTTGGAGAAACCATAGCCGCCGTGTGTCTGCAGGGCCGTGTCGCACGCCCTGAATGCGGCCTCGCTGGAGCAGAGTTTGGCCACGTTCGCATACAGGCCCGCCTGAGGGGAATTCGGGCCTCCATCGATTGCGACGGCCGCCTTCCTGTTGGCCAGGGTGGCAGTCTGCAGTTCGACAAAGGATCTTGTCAGCGAGTGCTGCACGGCCTGGTGGGCCCCAATCGGAACACCAAAAATGTTTCTCTGACAGGCATACTGGACCGCCTTTTGGAGAACATATTTCCCCATCCCCAGGGCAAGTGAGGAGACAATGACCCGTTCCAGGTTCAAGCCGGACAGCAGGCATGAAAAGCCCCTCCCCTCCTCGCCTATCACATTCTCCTCGGGGACCTCCACTTCGTCGAAAAAGATCGTATACTGCCTGTCCGGACTGACAACTTCCACTTGCTGATCGTTAAATGTGATACCGTGGCTATTTATGTCAACCATCAGCAACGTCAGCCCCCCTTTTCTGTTCCTGTCATCCTCAGCAGCTTTGGTTACCAAAACCATTGATTTGGACTCTGCAGCCCCTGTGATAAATACTTTTTGCCCGTTGATGAGATATGAGTTCCCGTTCCTTCTTGAAACAGTCTTGATATTGAACGTGTTGGTTCCGGCATCCGGCTCGGTGATGGCAAAGCTGAAATATTCTCCCTTAGCCAGCTCTGGGAGATATTTTCGTTTGAGTGTTTCGGATCCTTGCATGACCATGATGCAGTCCATAAAAAAACTCACGAAGTGAAGGGTCATGAGCCCTTTTCCTGCGATCTCCTCAAGGAATACCCTCAGATCGTCAATCCTCATACCTGCGCCGCCGTAAGCTTCAGGTATGATGAGCCCGAAGTAGCCGTTTTCGGCGATGGCCTGCCACATTTCTTCCGGAAAATCCTTGTTTTCCGCCTTTTTCAGCCAGTAATCCCGATTGAATTTCTTGGAAAGCTTGTCAACGAAATCAGCTATGGCAAGCTGGTCGTCCGAGTAATCCGCTCTGTCCAGTTTTTCGAATAACATGGGCTTCCTCCATGAGGTACGCTGTCTTCCCGCGGCCCGGATCAGATTGTCCGGCCTAACTCATCGGCTTCACTCTGTGATTCCAGGAGGCTCCTGGGGTTCTTGGCGTCCCCTATGATGTGGAGTTCAATCCCCTCGGCCCTTAACAGATCTGCCGCGTGTCTTGTCGATTTCATGCCTTCAGAGATCACCAGATGATCGAATCCGTCTACAGTGTGAAAATCCTTGCCCGAATAAAATGTGGCCCCGTTGGGCAAAAATTCATGGATCTGAACATCTTTATAGAGTTTCACCCGATCAGTTTTCAGCCTTTCCATGAGAAAGACGCGATCATTTGCCGGCATTTCGGAGGCGAAATGGCGTTCCCGGTTGAGGACGACCACCTCTGTGCCCCGTTCGGCGAGAAAGTCCGCAACCTGCAAACCTGCCTGCCCACCTCCAAGTATGATGGTGGGTTCTGTCAACACGGATGTCTCTTCCAGCACGTCGATGACCGTGTGCACTGCCATCGCTGTGTCAAAAAGTCCTTGCTGATGAGGGATGCCGGGCAGGCTTCCCGAGGCCAGGACGGCCGCTTCGGGACGGATTTCGTCGATCATCTTATTATCGAGGCTCACATTCAGCCTGATTTCCACGTTTTTTATTCTATTCAGCTCTCTTTCGAAGTATTTGATCATATCCAGGAGGTCTGACCTGCCTGGGGGAATCGCCGCTAGTCTGACCATGCCGCCGATACAGGATTGTTCTTCGACAATCGTCACCTTGTGTCCCCTGAGTCCCGCCAGCCTCGAAAAAGCGAGGCCTGCCGGTCCTGCTCCGATGACTAGAATCCTCTTCGGATTTTTCGTCTCCTCTATTTCCTTGAGAAGGTACTCCCTGTTCACAGCCGGATTCATCACGCAGGTGCACTCAGCCAATGAGAAAAGTTGATGGATGCATCCCATACAGCAGCCGATGCAGGGTCTGATTTCCGACAATCTGCCCGCTTTCGCCTTGTTTGCGAGATCCGGGTCGGCAAGATGGGCCCTGCCCATGGAGACCATATCCGCTTTGCCGTCCCTTATTATCCGATTTGCATGAATGGGATTCTTTATCCTTCCGACGGCAATAACAGGGACGTGCACGGTCCTTTTCACCTCGTCCGCCAGATGCAGAAAGCACCCTTGCTCCGCGTACATGGACGGAATAGTTATGCCAGGCGGAAAAGAGCCATATATACCGGCCGATATGTGGAGATAATCCGCTCCTTCCAATTCTAAAATCGGTGCGATCTTTTTAGTGTCCTGGATTGTCCAACCGTTCTTTATGTAATCGTCGCCGTTTATTCTTATTCCTACCGGAAATTGCGCTCCGCATTTCCTTTTAATGTTGCGGACAATTTCAAGGAGAAAACGGATACGATTCTCAAGACATCCGCCGTATTCATCCGTGCGTTTGTTCGAGTTCGGGGCCAGAAACTGCGTGACCAGGTATCCATGGGCGCCGTGAACTTCCACGAAATCGAAACCGGAATCCTGACACCTCCTTGCCGAGTCCCCAAAGCTCTCAATCGTCTCCCGGATTTCGACGATTGTGAGTTCCCTGGGGATGCCCTTCACTATGCCTTCGGCGGGAACCGGGGAGGGAGCAACCCTGTTGTCGTGATATGTCTGCCGGCCACCGTGCAGAAGCTGCATGCCGAATTTCACGTCATACCGGTGCACCAGATCGGTCATCTTTTTAAGGCTCGGGATGAAACAGTCATCCCAGAGACGGGGCAGGGCAGGGAGGTCCAGGCCGGAGGGTTGAACAGCACCCCCACCCACCACGATCATTCCCGTCCCTCCTCTCGCCCTCGCCAGAAGATATTGGCTCAGTTGTTCGGTGACCATCCCGTCCCCGTCGACACCGAAATTGACCCCCATGGGGCTCATCACAATCCTGTTCTTAACGAGCATGCCGCCTATCTGAATAGGCCTGAAGAGATCTTTCAAAGCCTCCACCGGACCGCCCCCCGCTACTTCTTTTTACCCACAAGAAGCTTCAGAACATAAGCGGCAACGTCTTTGTCTTTTTGGTTAACTATATGAATTTCAAATGAAATTATGCCACCGTTTTCGTTTTCGCCCTCCTTCTCCATGACCTCGATCCGGGCATGAATCGTGTCGCCTATCCTTGTGGGCCCGAGGAAGCGGAGTTTGTCCATTCCGTAAAAGGCTATGATTGCCGTCTCTTCGAGGGGCATCAGGCCCGAGGCCACGGTCAGCACCAGATATCCATGCGCAATGCGCTCCCCGAAGGGACCCTTTTTAGCATACTCCTCATTTGTGTGAAGCTGATGCCAGTCGCCGCTGAATGCCGCGAACAGCACGATATCCGTTTCGGTGATCGTCCGTCCTTTGGTCGTCGCGACTTCCCCGATCTGAAAATCTTCGAAATATCTCATGTTGTCAGTCCTCCATGACGCTCTTCCGACAGAGTCGATAAAAAAGGTTGTCTACTTTAGGGGCCGCTCGGGGGGGCCGGTGTATGTGCATTCGACCGCGCGAAGAGTTACGTTGGCACTCTCTTCAACCGCATGAGCAATGATGCCGGGCATGAACGATATGGCGGCAACTCCGGCCATTTCCTTGGGTGCAAACCCCAGTTCCGTCAACACACATCCCAGCATGCCGTCGATATTTATTGGGAGCGGCTTTCGAACCATCTCAGAAAACACCTTTGTTATCTCCTCATAAGTCTCGCTCTTTTCGCTCCACATCCCGTTCTCAACCGCTATCTCCTTCAATGCGACAGCCCTTGGGTCGCCCGAAGGATGCAAGGGATGCCCGATGCCCGGTAACCTTTTTTTCTTCGTCCCGTATTCTTCTACGATCTGTCTCGCAACTTCCTCTTTTATAAGATTCTGCTTTGTCATTTTTTCGTGTGCATACAAAATCAGCTTGCCGGTGTCCTGGGGCGACGCGGTGACAGACCCGATTGTCAGCATTCCGCCGGCGATCGCCGGTATGATCGTATCCGGTGCAGCCGACGTGATGACCCTTGCGGCAAGAGACGTGGGGGTAAACAAACCATGATCCACGATGCTGCAGAGCGCCGCGTCCATGACTCTCTTCTGCTCAGGGGTCGGCAGTTCCCCCCGAATCGTCAGGTAGACGACTTCGCTGAAAGAGAGCTTCCGAATCATGTCGTCAAGACGGTATCCGCGAATATTTATCTTGTGGAACCCAACATCGGATATTTTCGTTTCCCAACCAGGTAAAGTTATCGATTCGGTTTTACTCATAAATCCTCCTTTTGAGGTTGGCTTGAAAATGCGAGGCCCTCAAAGCCTGATAGAAACTGTGGATCAAGAGAAAATGACTGAAAACAACACATCTTGGAAACAGACCTGAGTATCAGCCAAGCCATCTTTTACGACGGCGGTAATGCTTGATTTTCTTATAGCTTTTCTTTTCTCCCATTGCAGTGAATCCCAGATAGAACTCTTTGACATCCTCGTTGTCGATCAGTTTTTCGGCTGGTCCATCAAGGACTATCTTGCCGGATTCCATGATGTAACCGTACTTTGAAACGGACAAAGCAATCCTTGCGTTTTGCTCTACCAGCAGCATGCTGCAGTTTTCTTCTGTGTTGATTCGCTTAATGACGTCATAGATGCTTTTGACCATCAAAGGGGCCAGTCCCAGAGAGGGCTCATCGAGCAGGATATACCGCGGATTGGCCATCAGAGCCCTCGCTATCACGACCATCTGCTGTTCCCCCCCTGAGACGTACCCGCTTATGCGTTTCTTGAGCGACTTCAATCTAGGAAAGAAATCGTAAACGGTTGACAGGGACCTTTTTGAATCGGATTTGCGGTTCGCGTAAGCTGCAAGTCTGAGGTTTTCCTCCACGGTGAGGTGCTCCAGGACTCGTCTTCCCTCCATCACTTGCGCGACTCCCAGGGAGGAGATGAATTCCGGACTCCTGTTCTCCACCCTCATTCCATCGATCTCGATCGTGCCGTCCGTCACTTTTCCAAGTTGGGTCTTGAGCATTCCAGAGATGGACCTGAGCGTCGTCGTCTTCCCCGCACCGTTGGCGCCAAGCAGGCAGACCACGGATCCGTCCGCGACCTCCAGGAAAACGCCCTTCAGGACCAGCACAACATTGCTGTATTTGACTTCAATGTTGTTTACAGATAACATCCCGCTCACCTTGCATTTAATTTTTCGGCGTCCAGGGTCCATCCGGCTTCATATCCGGTATGTTGAAATCCTCACTGATCCGAACTATTTTTCCATCCTTTACCCCCCGCATATATGTCACCCAGGTACCTCTCCGTTCACTCTCGGTAAATTTGACCCGGGGGGTCAACCCGCCTGTATCAAAACCCTTTGGGTTCAGCATCGTCTCATAGACGTCCTTGCCCGTCACAGGCCACCCTCTTTCCTGCAACGCCGTTTTCACGAATTCGACCATCAGACGTCCCAGGGCGCAGCCCAAAACGGCATCCGTTGTCCAGGTCCTGCCGAATTTTTTACTGATATCGTGGGCCCATTTCACCCCCGGCTTATCCAATTCGTCTGGAAATGCCGCATAGTGGACACCCACCAGACCTTCCGCATCTGATCCGGCCATTTTCAGGATATCCTCCATGATGCCGTAAGGGGTTGATATCACTTGAATTTTATCTTTCAGGCCAAGTCGGGTGACGTCTTTCATCAGTTTCTGCTGCTGCAGAACGACCAGGTTGCCATAGCAGTAGTTTGCCCCTTTATCTATCATCGACTGGAACTGGGGCCCGGTGTCGACCGGAACGAAGGGCATGGTCCAGGTGCCCACAATGTTGAAACCGAGGCTTTTTATGTACGCTTCAGATTCGGGGGTGATGGCGGCGCGCCCGTAGGGAATGTCGAGAGTGAACCAGGCCCAGCCCGGTGAGCCCGCCCGGCCCTTGCTTTTCCAATCCTGCATCGCCCACCAGGCGGCCGTGCAGGCTGCCGCAGGGTAGTCGGGGGCGGTGGTGAAAGACCACTTTGGGGGGTACCAGGTAGCCAGTCCCGAAGGCCCGCTGATCTGAACGATCTGGTCCCTCTCCGTCCATTTTGGAATTGTTTCGGCTGCCGCCGAGCTACCCATATAGCACATAACGGGTTTCGGATTCATGGAGGAAAGGCGCTCGTACAAGGTGGGAACCGGACCCGCCTGTGCCTTGTTGTCAGCATACTGAAAATTGATCATGACCCGCTCCTCCCTGCCGGTTTTCGGGTCGTGATAAACAAGTCCGCCCTCCTCATTCAGACTCCTGATCACATCCCAGATGGCATTGTGATGCGGGACGCAGGTATCGGAAGTCGGGCCGGTGAGGTCCGTGATTTCAAAAAATCCAATGGTGCCTATCGGGTCACGATCCATGACTCCTTTTTCCTCGGCGCCTGCATCATGGACAAGACACGATATCGTCATGCCGAGAACCAGCCCCAAAACCAGCAATCTCATGGCCATTTTCATGATTTTCCTCCTCTGTGCTGATATTGATGTATTGACTGTCTGCTCCTGACTACGTCTCGATATTTTGCCTCATTTTTAGCGTCACCGGTCAGTATGGAAACGGATAGATCCGGTATCTGTTTTTCAGAATCGACCAAAGATGGTTTATGCCCCTGGGCTCAAGGACCAAAAAAAGGATGATGATTACGGAATACAATGCCAGAGAAAGCGCAGCGAAGATCTGGGCGCCGAAAGCGGGGAACCATGAAGTCAATGTCGGGGAGGAGAAAAAGGCAAACTCCTCGATCAACTTCATGGACACCGCCCCAAAAATCGGCCCCATGATGCTTCCCATCCCCCCGACGATCAAAATGCCTAGGTATAATATGGAGTCCAGGAGCGTGAACTGAACCGGATTGATGAAATCGATATAAAAGGCGAACAGTCCACCGGAAATCCCGGCAAAGAAGCATGAGAGAAAGAACGCGAGCAACTTGTACATTGAGACCTCAATTCCCATCACCTTGGCCGCCAGGTCATTGTCCCTTATGGCCACGAGGGCCCGGCCGACTCGTGTCCGCATAAGGTTCTTGGCGAAATAAACCATGACGGCCGTGCACGCCATGACCAACCAATATTTTTCCGCGAGGGTGTCAAAGGTGATTCCCATCACGGTGGCGTATTCGACATGCAGACCTTCGGTTCCTCCGGTGATGCCTCTGAGGTGCAAAAACAACCAACCCAAAATCAACTGAGCTGCAAGGGTCGACATTGCCAGATAGAAACCCTTTATCCTGACGGCGGGGATGCCGAAGAGTATTCCGAGCAACCCGGTGCCGAACCCGGCGCAAAAAAGCGCCAATGGGAATGGGACACTGAAACGCTGGTAAAGAATGACGGATATATATGCGCCAGTACCCATAAAAGCAGCCTGCCCAAGAGATATCTGACCGGCGAATCCTGTCAGGATTCCCAGGCCCTGGACTGCGATTATCGTAATGCATGTTACGGTCAACAGGCTGAGGATGTATCTTCCGACAAGAAAAGGCATTACTGCCATAAGAGTCAGAAAAACAATTAAAGATATCCAGTGAGGAATGGTTCGAAATATAGCAAAGTCCTGCCTGTAATTGACATTGTAGGTTCCGCACGGCAGCCAATGCATGTCTATATCCTCTCTATCCTCTTCAATCCAAATAGACCGTATGGTTTGATCAGCAGCACAATCAACAGGACAACATAGGGGACGACCTCCCCCAACCCGCCGCCGACCAACGGATCCAAAAAGCGAATCGACAGGTTTTCCAGCGTGCCTATGACCGGCCCCATGATGATAACACCCGGTATCGACTCCATGCCTCCAATCAAGACCACTGTCAGTGCCTTAAGGCCGATTCCGGACAAACCCACCGTGGCGCCCAGCGTGCTGGCCAGCAGGATTCCTGATACCCCGCCTGAGAGGCCCGCAATGACCCAGGAATAGGTAAACACCTTGGTAACCCTGACGCCCAGGCTCTGAACGACCTCGTGGTCTTCGGCGGTGCCTCTCATCGCCAACCCGAGGAAGGAATATCTGTAGAAAAGGGTGAAGGCGACAAACATGCCTAAGGCTATAATGAACTGGAGAAATAACGATTGGGATATCGCAATCCATCCAAGCCGGTAGGTTCCCCCAGGCAGAAGGGGTGGATACGGTCTTTCTCCCCCTCCGATGATCAAAGTCCCCACCGAATCAAAAAACCAGGCGAGTGCGATGGTCACCATAATGGAGGCCAGGATCGGCTGCCCGATGATCGGTCTCAGCGTTAAGCGGTCCAATATATATCCCAGCAGGGCGCAAGCCAGCAGAGTGGCGGGAATCGCTATCCAGACGGGAAGATGGGCCGGCCCCATCAGAATCCAGCCTATGATGGCTCCCATCAGGAGCAGGCCACCCTGAGTAAAGTTGATGATTTTAGTCGATTTGTAGATGGTGACTATGCCGATCGCCACAAGTGAGTAGACACCTCCCATCATGACCCCTGAACAGACACACTCGATTATTGCCTTGATCATCCTAATCTCCAGTGATTTCTCTTATCCTGACTGTGGCTTTCAGCATTCCCTTTCGACCGTCCTTGTATGTGATCGGTGTCTCCACAATGGCTTGGTCATCGCCGGAATACACGGCCTCTATCAAATTGCCGTATTTCTCGACCACAAAGGTTCGTCTTATTTTTCTAGTGCGGGTGAGCTCGGCCTCGTCAGGGTCAAATTCCTTGCTCAGCAGTACATACTTGTTTATCCGGCTCCAGGGGGGGAGCACTGAATTGATCCTCTTGATCTCATGCAGGGCAATTTTCGAGACCTCGGGCTTTTGAGACAGATCGGCAAAGGTGGTGAAGTTGATGCGGTTCTCCTCAGCCCATTTGCCGACATTTTCATAATCAATGACAATGAGGGCTATGACAGTATTTTTTCCCTCTTTGGCAAGAACCATTACGTCTTTGATATACCGGCTGAATCTAAGGCGTGTTTCTATGAATTCGGGTGAAAATTTCTTGTCCTCTCCCAGATCCACGAGATCCTTCATCCTTCCCAAAACAATTAGGTGCTGATCCGGGGTTATGTGAGCGGCATCTCCCGTCTTTATCCAGCCGTTCTCATCGAACTGCTTTCTCGTATTCTCTTCGTCTTTATAATATCCGGAAAAACATACGGAAGGTTTGACAAGCAACTCACCACGCTCGGATATCTTAAGCTGATGGCCGGGCAGAGCGATGCCACAGCTTTCCGGCTTAATGTCCCCGTCGCGGTGGACAGTGTTCATGAGCGCTTCGGTAAGTCCGTAAATCTGCTTCAGGTTCACGCCGATGGCATGAAAAAAACGGAGAATGTCCGGACTGATGCTCGCTCCTGCCGTATAGGCCCATCTGATGTTGGAAAGCCCAATACGATCGCGAAGATACCTGAAGAGAGCCGCATCCGCTAAGAGATAGAGCATCCGCCATATGAAGGTTATGGGCTGCTTGCTGAAACGCTTATCCACCACCCTGTACCCGATCTTGAGGGCCAGATTAAAAATAAAGCTGAAAAGTACCAGGGAGTCAGCCATCTTGGCGTGAATCATCGAGTTGATGCTTTCCCACATCTTGGCGCTGTAAAAGACTACCTGTGGGCCGATCTCCCTTATATCCGCCTGGACGGTTTCGGGTTTTTCCGGGAAACAGATAGTGGCCCCCGATCGCAGGCCGCTTGATATGCCCAGCTCCCATTCGGTGCCCCAGGCGGGGGAAAGATATGAAAGGTAATCATCCTCAGGGGACCAGTTGTCCACGGCACACCAACTTTCGCCCGCCGATATCAAATACTTCTGCGATCCCATCGCCCCTTTGGGCCTTTGTCCCGTGGTTCCTGATGTGTAACAAATCACACCGATATCTTCAGGGGAGCCCTCCCGAACAAGGTCTTCAAACAGGTTTGGAGCTTGCCTCTCGTATTCTCTTCCGAGCTCGATCACCTCATAAAAATTGATGAGGAAATCGTCGCTCCGGTAGGAATACATCCCTTTCGAATCCCAGTAGACGGCTTTCGTCAGCTTTGAAGCCCTGGGTTTGACTTCAAAGACTTTGTCGATCTGCTCCTGGTCTTCCGCGACAATGAGGCTTACGTCGGAATGAGTGACGATATATTCCACTTCGGAAGAGATAGAATCTGAAAATATTCCGACACAAATTCCTCTAGCGGACTGTACGGCCAAAGCCGCCCAGTACCATTCAGGATTGTTTTCACCTAGGATGGCAACTTTATCCCCCGCCTTGAGCCCAATATTGATGAGTCCCAGTGCAAAGTACTTCACATTATTGTAATAGTCCTTCCAAGTATATTCCTTCCATATGCCGGATTCTTTACGGCGCATGGCTATTCTTCCGTCACCATAATCATTGTATTTTTGAGTAAGTAATTTTGGCAGGGTGTCAAGAACCAAGGCTTTTCCTTTCTGCTCAAAGTTCAATAGCCCAGATACGCCTTTATAACCGTTTCGTTGGTTTTGATCTCCTCGGGCTGCCCCTCAGCAATCTTCGTTCCAAAATCAATCACAGTTATATGACTGGCGATATCCATAACGACGTCCATTTCATGCTCTATCATGAGTATTGGAATCCTCTTTTCATCAAAGATATCCACAATGAACCTGGCCATATCTTCTTTCTCTTCCATATTCATCCCAGCCATGGGTTCATCGAGCAGCAACAATTTCGGTTCCATAGCCAAGGCTCGACCCAGTTCAACCCTCTTGCGGAGTCCATAAGGGAGAAGGCCGACTTCGACCCGTCGAATGTCCTCAATTTCCAAAAAGCCGATCACTGCCTCCACAGCTTTTCTATGCTCTATCTCCTGCCTCAGCGTGCGGCCGAAGTAAAAAGCCCCCTCGATAAAAGTATCTTTAAAGAGCATGTGCCTGGCCGCCATCAGGTTCTCAACGGTTGTCAGCCCGGAATAAAGCTCGATGTTCTGAAAGGTCCTTGCCACTCCGAGTCGTGCTATTTTCTCCGATCGAAAACGGGTGATATTTTGACCATCAAAGTAGACTTTTCCCATTTGCGGCCGGTAAAACCCATTAATCACATTGAATACGCACGTCTTTCCTGCCCCATTCGGTCCGATGATCGCATGAATCTCATTTTTCTCCATTTCAATTGTGATATTGTTCAATGCGGTCACTCCTCCGAAGAAGAGAGATACATTTTCCAGCTTTAAAAATTTGATGGGCCCCTTCTTCATAAAAGTGCTTACCAGTGGGGTGGCAGGTTAATAAAGATAAAATCTGGATATATTAATCGCCTATTTTGTTACAGTGTTTTGATATGACCGCTGCCCTGTCAATGATCCCTTCCTCTGTTTTGGGAAGATGCGGAACAAAGGTGACAAACTTGGGCTTCTTATAACGGGCTATGCGGCTGGCTACAAATTCGATGATTTCACTCTCACTGACTGCTTGCCCGTGCAACGGTACGCAGACGGCCTTGACCGCTTCGCCCCACTGCTGGTCCGCCACACCGATGACGGCAACTTCTTTAATCGATGGATGCTGGAGAATCACCGCTTCGACTTCCGAGGGGTACACATTTTCCCCCCCGGGCTTGATCAAGTCCTTTTCAGGCTTGCGGCCTTGAAACCAGAGGTAGCCATTGGAATCGAAGCGGCCCATGTCGCCGGTATGATGCCAATTGTTGCGGAAGGTGTAAGCAGTCTCATTTTTGAGATTCCAGTATCCTTTGAACACCAAAGGGCCTCGAAGCACTATTTCACCCGGGGTTTCGGTTTCGACAATGCGGCCCCGTTCATCCACTATTTCCACTTCACAAAATTGACCGGGCCTGCCCGCAGAGCCGGGACAATCCCTGTAAGGGGCTAATGTGACGAAGCCCGACGTCTCGGACTGCCCGTAAATGCTCCAGAAGGTGCCACCCGTCAACCGTTCGAAACTGTCGATGGTTTGCGGGTGCGACAATCCGACCACCGTCTTCAAACTTGAGATGTCGCCCCCGGTTTCTGCCGTCTTGTCGAGAATACCGGCCAGGATTGGCGGAAGTTCACCAAAAATTGTCACTCGCTCGTTTTGTATGATCTCCAACGCCGAACCTGAATCAAAACGGGGAACAAGGATATTGCGCCCTCCGGCCTGCATGACGTTCAGAGACAGAATCATTCCCGATAAATGGAAAAACGGTAAAACAACCAGACTTCGATCTTCGGCCGTCAGGCCTAAGGCGGCGATTGTCTGCAGGCTGGACATCACAAGTCCGCCATGAGTCAGGGTTGCGCCACGCGGCCTTCCGTCCACCGCCGCCGTGTGGATGATGACGTACGGGTCATCCATTGCGACGTCTACTTCCGGGCAGCAGCCGTCGTTCCTGAAAAGCAGGTTGAAAGGGGCAAAAGCTTTGTGCTCCCGACCCAGGCTATACCAGTGTGCGACGAACTCGAACTTTGTCCGCAAGGCGGCGATCGTTTCGTGGAAAGTCGGCGAGGCGAAGATCATTGCAGGCCGGATGTCCCGGAGGATGTATTCGATCTCTTCGAGGTGGAGACGCCAGTTGATGGGGACCACTATGGCCCCGATCTTGGCTGCGGCTCCATAAAGGTAAGCAAATTCGAGTGTGTTCTCGCCAATGACACCGAGGCGATCCCCTTTCACAAGCCCTGCATCCATCAAACCGCGGCACAACCGATCCGACCGGTCGAGGTATTCGCGATGGGTGACGTTCTCCTTCGCGCAAGACCACGCAACACGCGCCCCATAGAGCCTTGCGTTGCGTTTCATGATACTGTACACGGTGTAGTCGTGCAGTCCCATTCTATATCTCCAGAAGAGGTGGACCTATGCGTATCTAAACCTCGTACATACCTTGTTGTATACTAGTTAAATATTTGAAAAATATGTAACTATAATGTAATTATATGTAGCTGAATTCAGGTCTTGATACCTTCCAATACCTGTCGGGCGTACATATCAGCCAATTCTTCAATGCCAACCTCTTTTTCCGGCTTGTACCACCGCATCGTCCAGTTGCACATGCCGAAGATAGACAGCATTGTCATTTTGCTGTTTAGATCAGACCTGAATACTCCTTCCTTTTTTCCTTTTTCAATCACACTTATCCACAATTCCTCATACTTCTTAAGCTCTATTTCAACATCTTGTCGGAATTTATCTGGCAATTCATTAAATTGATTAATAAATACATAGATTCGATCAAAATTTTCTTTTACAGGTAACAGCATGTGAGCGAGGATTGCATCTTTGACAATCTCATCAGGAGGTTTTTTCGACGTTAGAATTTGAGTAAGTGAATCGACATAAAGATTCAGGGAATGGATTACGATCTCAAATAACAGCTGCTCTTTCCCTTTTATATGATGATATAGACTGCCTTTTTTCAGCCCTACCTTGCGAGCTATATCGGCCACAGTGGAGTGATGGTAGCCCTTCGCCTTAAAAATCTCGGCCGCAGCGTCCAATATTGACTCGAAGCGACGGGTCTGAACCTTTGGTTCCGTAGTCTCATCAAAGTACTCTGTTCTTATCTTCATATAATCCTGCCATTTTAGATTTTTAAGCTCTTTTAAACCTACCTATCGGTAGGTAGATTGCACGATACAGGCCACGCTTATGCTTGTCAAGCAAAAAAAACAGGAGACGCTTCCACTCCTCGAAGAACCAGATATCGATTCAATCCCCGGGCTTCTTCAGGACCTCGATGAGTTCATCCAGGCTAACAAGTTTAACCTCAGGAACTCTCAGAAGTTCTATATTCAAACCTCGGGCTTCCGCCCGAGGTCTGCTGACAATCAGCATCATCGACTCCTTATCAAAGGGCGGCTGCGGCTTCTGCTGCTCCGGGAGGTCACAGCTTTCGATCTCGCAGGAAAGTTCCTCGGCCTGAGAGGAATACCTTTGTCGATCGCCGTCGCCGGGGCTGTGGCCGTTATCGTCTTTCTCATAATGAACTGGTTCCTGCGAACGGAAATAGGGCTTGCCTTGAGGGCCTCCGGGGACAATGAAGACATGGTCCGCGGCATGGGTTCGAATACGGACACCAATGTCCTCATCGGCTGCGGCCTCTCCAATGGGCTGGTGGCCATGGCCGGCGCACTGGTGGGGCAAAACCAGGGTTTCTGTGATGTGGGGATGGGAATAGGCATGATCGTCATGGCCTTGGCCGCGGTCATCATTGGTGAAGCCTTGTTTCAGCCGAAGGGCATAGCCGTGATCCTCTTCTCGTGTTTTGCTGGAACATTCGCCTATCGGCTTTTCATCACCTTTGCCTTGCGGATGGGCATGCGCCCCGGAGACCTGAAGTTGATCACATCCGTGCTCGTTGTCATCGCCCTGGCACTGCCTTTTGTCAGGAAAAAACTACGCCACGAATGGGTACCCCCGGCATCCAGGTTCTGATGAAAGACATGAACTCCATGGAGAGTAAATCAAAAAGCCTGAGCATCCAATTGGCGGACATTCGAAAGGTGTTTTCCAGGGGAACCGTTGATGAGGTGCGGGCGCTCAACGGCATTGACCTGGATATTTACAAAGGCGACTTCATCACCGTGATCGGCAGTAATGGCGCAGGAAAATCAACGCTCTTGAATGTCATCGCAGGTGTGTTCCCTCCGGAAAGAGGCGGGCGGATCATCATAAACGGCAAGGATGTTACGGATCTTCCCGAGTATAAAAAGGCCGCCCATGTGGGCCGGGTGTGGCAGCAGCCGGAGGTGGGGACCGCTCGGAATCTGAGCATCGAAGAGAATCTGTCCATGGCCATGCTGCGCGGTAAAAAACGCACTCTTCGGAAGGCCGTGAACAGGACGAGGAGAGAAACCTTCGGCGAATCCCTGACCCCCCTGGGACTGGGCCTGGAAAAAAGACTTACCGCGCTGGTGGGCACCCTTTCCGGCGGGCAGAGGCAGGCCCTTTCCCTTGTCATGGCCACCCTGAGCCGGCCGACCATACTGCTCCTGGACGAGCACATCGCGACCCTGGATCCGAGGACCGCCGAAAAGGTTTTGCAGTTAACCGATATGGTGATCCAGAAAGACCGCATGACCTCCATGATGGTCACTCACAACATGGAAGTCGCCCTTAAGTACGGCAACCGCTTGATTATGATGCACAAGGGGAAAAAGGTTGTATACATCGGCCGGAAAGAAAAGAAAACTCTAGGGATTGACGACCTTGTAAGGGCCTTTGAAAGGGCTGCAGGTGAGCAGTTCAAGGACGATTCGATACTGCTGAGCGACCGCGAATGCTGAAAGCCGTTTTATATTAGCGAAATTAGTGCCGACAGCCTGAAAATTGAGGCCGAGGACATGAAAAGAATGGTACCCGCTTTATCCTCCATGATTCCGGAGAGTAAGTAGTTCATATTGATGGCTGGGGGGCTCTCATAAACGCCTCCCAACCATTGCCATTTACTCTTCCCCTAAGGTATTATTCAGGTTTTCCGCTAACTTTTCTATCTGTCTCGTGATCTGAGAAAAATCTTCCCACCGGGTGAATAGGGAGTCGCTGGTTTTGAGCTTCCGCAGTCCGTCCCTCCCGTATGTCCGGTATAATCCACCGACCGTACAGCGGTGACCGAATCCACAACTGTAGCAGGGAAAATTCTCCGAACCAAAGGGCACACCACCCACAAATTCCGCCTTATAGGCAACCATGCGCCGCTTGACAGCCTCTACCGCATTCTCTGCCCCTTGCAGCCTGTCACCAGTGGCGACAACACAGAATGGCTTACCCTCTATCGGGAATTTTTGGTGGCGCAGTGACCAGAGGCGTTCAAGAAAAATAGACATGTATCCATTCATGCTGTCGAAATAGACTGAAGTACCGAGAACCAATGCACTGGATGAGATGATTTTATGATAATATTCTTCTAAATCATCCTTGAGTTTGCAAATGTTGTCCTTTGCGCAAAGATGAACGCAACCTTTACATGGACTGTATTGCAGTGTTCTCCAGACTGAACCCACAGAGCAGGACGAAAAGCAACGCCGGGAAAAGGAAATATGCTTGTTTTTTCATGCGGAAAGCCCGGAGGCGGAGTCCAAACTGCTCGAACTGATCCCCTACGGGCGGGTCGGGGATCCCCCCGATATCGGCAAGGCGGCTGTGTGGCTCGCCTCGGATGAAGGGCAGGTTTACAGAAAAGGGCGTTTCGGGAAAATGGGGTCCGTCCGGTATTCCGTATATTTCCGTTCAGTATGGTGGGGGGTGTCAAAACGGAAAGCTGTGGAGAGAAGGATCGATCCCGCTGTTTTCCCGGTTTCCCCGCGGCAGCCTCATGACGGTCCTTTGCCGGTCGCGTCCTGCCCTTTGATCTTTTTGATGAGCTTCGGGATGAAGAAAGAGAAGACGAACAGGCCGAGGGAAAAGAACACCTTGAAAGAGATGAGTTCTCCCCAGTTTCCGGAGGCCCACACCTCTTTCACCGTCCCGATGAAAAACGTAAAAATGAAGGTTCCCACGATGATGCCCAGGCCGGTGCCCAGGAGGTAATCCCGGAACCGCACCTTGGTCAATCCCATCCCGAAGTTCATGGGGGTGAACGGAAAATAAACCAGGCGGAGGTAGAGGACGGTCGCAAAGCCGTTTCGCTCGATGGCTTCGTCGTATCTCTTCAACCGGTCTCCGATGAGGGACGCGGCAAACTCCCGGCCAAGGGTCCGGCCCATGATAAAGGCTGCGCCTGCCCCGAGCATGGCCCCGATCCAGACATACAGAAAACCCCGGTAAGGGCCGAAGATCGCCGCACCCAAACCGGTGAGCAGGGTGCCGGGCACAAAGAGACACACGCCGACTGCGTAAACCGCCACGTAGACAATGGGCGCCCACATGCCTGCGCTGTCCATCAACCGCCCCAGTTCCCGGGCGGTGAGATATTCTTTGACCGGTGTGAATCGGACAAGAAAAACGGCGAGGGCGACAAAGACGAGCAGGACAGCGGCCTTCACAAAGGCTTTTCTGCGATTCCCTGAAACTGTATGGATCGCTTCCTCCATTTTTCCTGCTCCTCTCGACAAAAGAAGATTCACTCGCGGACAGGTCTTCTAACCCCGAAGCTCTTCATGAAGCCTTCGGCTGACATTCATGAAGGCGCTGCTTTCCATCTCCCGGGGCCTCGGCAGATTCACCCGGATTTCTTTACGGATTCGGCCGGGAACCTCGCTCATGAGAAGAACCTTGTCCGCCAGGATCACGGCCTCGTTCACGTCATGGGTTACAAAAAGTATCGTATGCCCCAGTTCCTGCCAGAGTTTCAGGAGCAGATCCTGCATCTCTTCGCGGCTTTGGGCGTCCAGCGAGGCAAAAGGCTCGTCCATGAGCAGAACTTCGGGCTTCAAAATAAGCACCCTGGCCAGGGCAACCCTCTGTTTCATGCCGCCGGAGATCTCGCTGGGAAGGTAATCTCCAAACTCTCCCAGCCCGACCAGTTTCAGGTATCTTTCCACCTCCACCGCTTTCGTTTTCCTTTTTCGATGTCGTCCCCTCAAACCAAAACCGATATTCTCCCTCACCGTCAGCCAGGGAAAGAGGGCATCCTCTTGAAAGATGACGCATCGATCCGGGCCAGGCTCGGTCACCGGCTTTCCTTTGAGCAGAACCTCCCCGGAACTTGGGGGGACGAATCCGGCCACGATCTTGAGCAGTGTCGATTTGCCGCAGCCGCTCCGCCCGAGGATGCAGATCAGCTCACCTTTTTCAGCCAAAAAGTTGACTTCTTTCAGGACAGGCAGGAAACCGCCGTTTGTGGGGAAAACCTTCCGAAGACCCTCGACTCGAAGGATTTCCCCCGTTGTCTTCCGATCCGGCATGCGCATGGGTCTCAGGTGCCGACTCATGGCATCCTCCTGGCGCTCTTGAAGCAGAACTTCATGCCGGCCTGGAGCAGTTGGTCACTCACCCTCCCGATGACGGCGATGACGATGATTCCGACGACGATCATGTCGATACGCCCCAGCATGCGGGCGTCCATGATGACGGCCCCGAGACCGTTCGGTACCCCTGTCAGTTCCCCCAGGACGAGATAGGCCCAGGAGATACCCAGACCCAGCCGCAGCCCTGTCATCAAGTGAGGCATGGCCCCTGGAAGCAGGATGGCGAAGGTGCCGCGGAGTCTTTTCACCCCCATCATGGCGCCGGCCTGGAGAAACGTCGGATTCACCTGTCCGGCCCCGGTGGCCGCATTCAGGTAGATGGGAAAAAATGCGGCCAGCGCCACTAAAAATATCGAGGTTTTCATGCCGATCCCGAACCACACCAGAGCCAGGGGAAGCCAGGTGATGCCGGGCACGGCCCGAAGAGCATTCACTGTCGTGCTCATGAGCCCGTTGACGACTGAAAGACGGCCTGAAAGGATGCCCAAGGGGAGACCCACCCCCACGGCGGCGGCAAACCCGCAGCCCACTCTGGACAGGCTGGCCCCCGCGTCGGTGATGAAACGCCCCGCATAGGGACCCTCTCCGGGTTGGCCCAAAACATACGTGTAGCCTGTCTGTGCTATCTCCAGGGGATGTGGAAGCAGGTAGGTCGGAACGAGCCCGGTGGCGCTGACCAGGATCCAGCCAAGAAGGAAGAGCGCGGGGATGACCGCGGGCAGAAAACGCGCGGCACCGGCACTCTGCACCCTGGCGGAGCGTTTTCTCATTCGGCCGCCTTTCCGACGAACGACAGATCGAAAAGCCTGGTGTAATCCGGCTGCTTCTGAATGACGTTGAGGGCCTGCATCCTTTCACCAAGCGCCCGTGCCCTGCGGACGAAGCCCTCGTCCATGGCCCAGGCAAGCTCCATGTTGGGTGCGGCCTTCTCCAGGATGCGAAACTCCGTGCCGAATGCAGAAGCGCGCCCGAGCCACTCGTCCGGATGGGCCTGGAGATATTTCGTGGCCCGGGCGTGGGCGTCCACCAGGGCCTGGACCAGCTCCGGGTTTTTTTCTATGGTTTCCCGCCTGACCAGCATGCCCGCATTGATGGTGCCGACCGAATCGTCGTCATATGGATAGGAGAGGATTTCTCCGTAACCCTGGTCCACGGCAAGGGTGGGAAAGGGCTCCCCGGAAAGAAAGGCGTCGATCCCTCCCCTGGCGAGCGCCATGCCCATGTCGAAGAAATCGACCCTCGTCAAATGAACGTCCTTGTCCGGCGAAAGGCCGTGACGCGTCAGGGTCTCCCTCAAGAGTATCTCGTGCATGGTTCCAGGCACGTAACCGATTTTCCTGCCCCTCAGGTCACTCACCTCCTTGGCCGGACCGCCTTTTCTGACCACCAGGGCCGAGCACTTGTTGCAGAGCGCCGCCACCACCACGACGGGTTGCCCGAGCGAAGCGGAATGGATGGCATGGGCCAGGGTCGTCCCGCACATGTCCAGGCTGCCTGCGAGCAGGGCCGTTTTCTGGTCCGCCGGGTTGGTGAAGGAGAACACCTTGACACCTTTCTTTTGGGGCAGAAATTTCTCGTAGAAAAAAGGCTGTATTGTTTGGGCGGTCTTCCAGGTCCCGACCTTGATCTCCGATGCCCCCGACCCCAAGGGGGCGAGCATCACAAGGGATAACACTCCGAGGGTTGCCCCGCGGAACCAGTGCGTAAAAAACATGGCTGCATCCTCTTTTTTCTCATATTTGAGATTTCGCTCGTCTGGCTTCCGCTGGAGATGGGCGGACGTCGAAACAGTTGGACGGCAGGTCCGGGTCCCAGTCCATCTCCTTGAACATCTCCCGGCATGAATGGAGACTCCTGCCCCGTCCCTCCTCCGTATCGGCCTTTCCGTCCCGGGGGCTGGAGCCGACTTCCGGAAAGAAGAGATTGGCGCCTGCCGTCAACGAGGCCGAATGCGGCTCGTGGGTGCAGTGGGCCCTGGGCACGTCCCCCATCACCAGACGGCTCACGGCCACCATCCGGGCCATCTCCCGTTCGGTGATCATGCCGAACCGTTCCATGGGCGACCCCGGGAAGTTGACGCGCCGCATCACCCCGCTGTAGACGGCCCTGTACTCCCTCGCCAGGAACATAAGATCCACGATCTCGTCCCTCGAGTGTTCCGGCCCGACCGGCTCGATGCAGTTCATCCACAAGAGCCCCACATCCCTGAGGACCTGGATGGTCTGAATGCGTTTTTCCCTTTTGAGGGGGGTGTCCACCCCTTCACCCAGCCGAACCGCATGATAGGCCCCGGCAAAACCCGCGCCCAGGAGCTTCTCCCCTTCCCTATGGGTGATGTCGCGCGTGTTGGCCACGAGGGGCACGGAGACCTCTTTTTTGAGAAGCCTTCCGATCTCGAGCAACCTCTCGAAAGCGAATGTGCCGGTGGTCATCAGGTTGAGACCATCCGCGGACAGGTCTTCCCCCATTTTCGCCCACTTCAGGAGGGTCTCTTCCGGAAAATCCACATCTTCCTTGAAGATTCCGGCTCTTTCCGTCAGGGAGCAGAAGGCGCAGTTGATGGGGCAGGGCGACACGTTGAGACCGATGTGGAGATGGTTTTCCCCTTTTCCCTGAAACTGTTCCCTGGAGAGCCGATTGGCGGTTTGCAGGACGGCGTAGGCTTCCTTGGAATCCAGGTCCAGGCTCAGGAGAAACAGGGCCTCTTCCCTGGTGATTCCCGCAAAGTCACCCGCCCGATCCAGCATGGCTCCAACTTTCGGCGAAATTTTCCATCCCATGGTTCATGTTCTCCATAAGGTTCCGTGTCAACCCACGCTCCCTTCGAAAGCCGGAATCCCATCTCTTTTCTTGGGAACGGAGGCGCCTTTTTTCACTTCACACTTTGGGACCCTTGCGAAGCTTCTTGACTGCATCCGGACCCCAGGTTCCGAGCATGTGGTCTCCTCGGTTCGAGCCATCCGAGCATCTCAAACCTCACCAGGCCCGGTTTTTTTGGATGCCACCACGGCATGACCCCCGAATTCCCGCCTCAGGGCCGCGATTACGCGGTCCGAAAAGGAATCGTTGTCCCTCGATCGAAATCGATTCATGAGCGACAAGGTGATGACCGGGGCGGAGACCCCCGTCTCGATGGCCTGGTTGACGGTCCAGCGGCCTTCACCGGAATCCTCCACGACGCCCCGGATGTCGGCGAGCTTCCCATCCTTTGAAAATGCCGCCTCGGCGAGCTCCAGCAGCCAGGACCTCACCACGCTCCCCTGATTCCACAGATGGGCCACCTCGGCGTAGTCGAGTGCGTCGGCATAGGGCGACGCTTCCAGGATCTGAAAGCCTTCGCCGTAGGCCTGCATCATCCCGTATTCGATCCCGTTGTGGACCATTTTGACGAAGTGCCCCGCCCCGGTGGGCCCGCAGTAGAGATATCCCTCCCGGGGGGCAAGGGATTTGAACACGGGTTCCAGGGCCTGGCAGGCTTCCCTGGGACCGCCGATCATCAGGCAATAACCGACCTTCAAACCCCAAATTCCGCCGCTGACGCCCACGTCCACAAAGCGAATCTCTTTCTCCGCCAGGGATTCGGCACGCCGGACATCATCCTTGAAATACGTGTTTCCGCCATCGATGAGGATGTCTCCGGGAGCGAGGATTTCCTTCAGCTCCAGGAGGTGATCGTCTATGGCGGGGCCGGCAGGGAGCATGATCCAGACAATCCTCGGCGGACTCAGTTTTTGAGCGACCTCCTCCAGCGAGGTGGCTGCGATCGCCCCTTCGCGTGCGAGTTCTTCCGTTTTCCGGGGGGTCCTGTTGTAAGCCACGACCTCGTGCCCGCTTTGAAGCAGCCGCCTCGCCATATTCATTCCCATACGTCCCAGTCCGATCATTGCAATCTTCACGGTGATTCTCCTATGTCTGAAATTCCGCTTTCAGGCCTATGCGGCCTTCCCATCCATTTCTTTAAAGATGATCATTCCAGCTCATTTATCCGCCTTCCTGGTCGTAAGGAGAGGCGTAACCTTGCAGGTGAGGTGTTTTTATCCTGGAATCGGACCCCGCCGGTCTGGTTTTTCCCGAGTGAGTTCAGATGCGTAGCATCCCCCTGAGCAACCTGAAACGGGCAGTTCATCCCCCACCACCCGATCCGCAGGCCCTTCCCTTGAGGTGGAAAAAGAATCTCAGGCCTTTCCTCACGGTGTCGGAAAAGATTTTCGGAGAAAAGTAGGTGCCCGCCACCTTTTTGTTGATCTCCCCGAGGGTGGGGTAGGGATGGACGGCTGAAGCCAGTGTGGAGAGCTTCACCTTGCCGTTCAGCACGGAGACCCACTCACTCAGCAATTCCCCTGCCTGGGGTCCCAGAATCTGGACCCCCAGGGGTTTCTCACTCGCATCCAGGAGCATTTTGATCTTTCCGCCCTCTTCGCCTTCCGCGAGGCTCCTGTCATTGTCCTTGAAGGCCTCGGTAAAGACGCTGTATTCAATGCCGGCCTCCCCGGCCCTCCTCTCGTTCATCCCAATACCGGCGAGTTCAGGGTCGGTATAGGTGCACCAGGGCAAAAAGGTGTAATCGGCCTTTCTCGGCAGATGAAAGATTGCGTTGCTCACCACGATCCCCCCTTCGTAGCCTGCGGCATGGGTAAATTGAAACTCCCCCGTTACATCGCCCGCCGCGTAAATGTGCCTCTGGGAGGTTCGCATCCGTGCGTCCACCCGCACTCCCTTCCGGTCGAATTCGACGCCTGCCTTTTCCAGGTTGAGGCCCTTCAGGTTGGGAGTGCGTCCCATGGCCACGAGGATCTGTTCCGCTTTCAGGGAGATGATCCCGCCTTTACTGTTTTGGATGCGGACTTCTTTTTGACGACCCAGATCTTTCACGTCGAGAACCGAGGCATTCAGGTGAAAAACGACCCCCTCGGCCGACAGAACCTGCATGACCCCGTCGGCCATGTCTTTATCTTCTTTGCTCAGGATCTGACCGCTCCGCTGCACCACGGACACCTTTGTCCCGAGGCGGCAAAACGCCTGGGCCATCTCCACGGCAATGGGTCCGGCGCCCAGCACGATCATGGATTCAGGGAGACGATCCAGGAAAAAGATCTCCTTGTTGGTGATATGAGGTGTTTTGTCCAAACCCTCGATGGGGGGCCTCTCCGGTGAGGAACCACTGGCGATGACCCAGGCTTTTGCGCTAACGGTTCCACCGTTTAGGCGAACGCTGTGCTCGTCCGTGAAGGCAGGTTCGCCGATTTCCACCTTGACGCCAAGGCTGCAAAACCTTTCCTCCGAGTCGTGTTTCTGAATGGCCGCGATCACCGACCGGATTCTTTCTCTCACCTTGGTGAAGTCCACCGGGGGGACTTCAAGGGCCGGAAGTCCGAAGGCCTGGGAGTTTTTTATGGTGTGACGGGCCCGGGCAGTCCGGATAAGCGTCTTGCTCGGCACGCACCCGAAGTGCAGGCAGTCCCCGCCCAATTCTTTTTCCTTCTCGATGAGGAGGGTTTTGGCCCCCAGCTGGGCCGCGCCGGATGCGACGGTCAGGCCCGCCGCCCCCCCGCCGATGATGCCTATGTCGTAGTCGTATGCCGCCATGGTTTCTCCCTTCTCTCCCGTTCCACGGATATCTGCATCACGAGCCTGTTTTTCCTCTCAGCCTTTCCAGGACATATGTCCGTGGTGGTTCATTTCCCGTTGAGAGACCAGTCGTAATCAAGGTATTCGACCTCGATGACCCCCGCACTCTTCACCAGGTTTTCCCTCAGCTCTCCCCGGGCATATCGCGTGAAGAACCCGACAATGTCTTCGTTGAAATCCTCGGAATACCACTTGAAAATGCTGCTCACGTAAAGGGTTTTTCCCTGGAGGCGGTTGTGCTCGGGGTCGTTGATGAACGCTTCCGTCATCTCGGTGAGCTGCCGGTCCAGAACATCCCCCCGATAGGGTTCGGACCTGAGCGGCGGACAGCTCTTGGACGCACAGTTCACCACAAAATGAATCCGCGGGTCCTTAAACCGGGGCCGCAGGATCTCGTGTTCGATAGTGTCCAGGGTGATGACATTGCCGTCGATGCGGGCGATTTTCTTTTTCCAGGGGCTCCTGAAAAGGCTGCCGAGGTCCTTGATTGATTGGATGTCAGGATAGGCGCTCAAGATCAGCTTGATGGTCCAGGCATTGTACGCGTTGACGTAAAAGGCGAACCGCTCATCGCGTGGAAGCGCCTTCGGGTCGGTATCCTCCAGAACCTTGAGGTAGCGGTCCAGTTTGGCCTCTTCATTCTTGAAGCCCTGGTAGTCCACCACGCCGTCACGGACATATTTCTCGAGCAGTTCAGCATAGAGCGTGTTGTCGACTGTGTTGTCTGACCAGGCCGGCGCCGCAAAGACCGCTGCTCCGCAGAATAAGATAAAAAGCCAAAGGATATACACAACCCGACATTGCCTGGTCAGCATCAGCCCCTCCACCCCGACTTTCAGTTCGCTTATGACAGCAGATCGAATCAAATCCAGGAGACTGTTTCCCTTTCCGTGCGTGTATTCGAAATACACGTCCCTCAAATCATAAAGGGGGGTAATTTTCATTAGGCGTTTGTCGTGGCACCCGGTAAATCCTTACAAAGGACTCGAGCCGTAATCGCCATTTTTTTAATGTATACAGTATGGGCTCTTGTGTAACTTTTCCTTGTAAATCGTTTCCTGATGGCATTCGGCAGCCATCATGATGGTCGCGCCGGTGAACTCCTCCAGGCTGTACTGACAGAGCAAAAGACCTTTTTCCACCGGCGCCACGAGGGGGACCGATTGCTCCAGGGCGCTCAGGGCTTCCAGGCCCCATCCTTTTCGAACGGTCCAGGTCATGTCGCCAAGCACCCTGAATTCGGTGGCTTCAGCCGCAAAATCCGTCAGATACCTCACCATGTCCTCCGGAGAGTCCATGCCCGTGCTCACACTCAACCGCCCGCTCTCGAGCCAGCTCCCGACGGGATGCCCCTGCCTTTCCATGTTCTCGAAAAGCTCCGAGCTTCTTTCGGGCGGCATCACCACAAGCAACGATTCGTCCTGCCCGATGCCTTCGTTCAGGAAGGGCATGGCGACCCGGAGGGCTTCCTCTTTCCCGGCGAAGAAATGGGTCATGTGGGAACCGTCGGGCACCCTGGCCCCTCCGAAACCCAACGGTTTCAACCTGTGATCTTTCGAATCGTGGAGGAATGCCTCCAGGTCCTTTACGTCAAAGCGTCTCTCCCGCTTTCCGCCCACCCTGAAACACTTCAGCTTCCCGGCATTCGTCCATCTTCTGATTGTCATTACGGAGACGTTTAAAAGGTCCGCCGCTTCATTTATGTCCAGAAGGCGTTCCATCAGGAATAGTTGTCCTCCATGCGTGTTGTGATGAACCTGTAACTTGGTTCATGCCTGGTCCAGCGGGATCAGGAGCAAAGCCCCGGTCCCCCGGATGGATGTGTCGTCCTCTTTCAGGCACCTTTCCTTTACGACTTTAAAATATACTTGATATTTTATATATTTTAATTTACTTTGCTAAACAATATTAATCATCTGCAAAAATGTCAAGCATAGGCACAAAAAGGCGTTTCAGGTGGATTCAAGTGAGGGTGCTTGGGTGAATCCTGCGACAACCGAGCCCCGAGACGGGAACCCGTTCGCTCGTGCCGAACGACACTCTCCTTTGCACCCCTCGATGGAAGGCCAATGGTGCATGCATGGTGAAAGAAAGAAGCGGCGACCCCAGGCAAGTGTTCCAAATCGATTCCGCGCTCAAAGCCGTCATGGAGGCTTCCCCCGCAGGCCTTGCGGTTTTCGACCATGACGCGCGAATTCTTTATGCCAATCCAGTGGCTGAGCGCATTTTTGAAAAACGATTGCCTGAGGCTGCGGGGATCAAGTGCGGAGAGTTTCTGGGGTGTGCAAGCCAGCATGCGGAATCACAAGCATGCGGACACACGAAGGACTGCCCGGATTGCCCTTTTTTCCGTGCGATTTGCGCGGCCTGTTCGGAAGAAGGACGTGATGGCGCGATTAGCGAAGGTGAAACGCTCCTGAAGCGCGGGCCCTGCCTCCCCGACATGTGGTTGAAATATAGGGTGAGAAGCCTCTTTGCGGACGGACGCAGATGCGCGGTCATGGCCGTCGATGACATCACCCGGCAAAAACGGGACGAAGCGAAACTGCGCCACGCAATGGCCGAGTTGTCGGTGATTTATGAGCATGCCCCCATTGCCATGCTCTTGGTGGACCGGGACCGTCGCGTGCACAAGGTTAACGGTTTCGCAGCCGGATTTGCAGACAGGCCACATGACGAGATGGTGGGTCTGCCGGGCGGCGAAGCCCTGAGATGTCTGTACCACATGGACGACCCCAAGGGATGCGGCTTCGGACCCGCCTGCGCCGAATGTCCCGTTCGGCGAGCGGTGCTGGAAACCTTTGAAACCGGTCTCCGGCAAACGAAGATTGAAGCGCGGCTGCCTTTTCCCCGAGGGGGTACCGTCGAACGGCGGTGCCTGCTGATATCCACGGCGATTCTGAAGATCGACAGCGTGGAACGGGTGCTCCTGTGCTTCCAGGATATCACCGCGCTCAAGCATACTGAAAAAGAGTTGATCCATTCCCGCGACCTGATGCGCTACATCATTGAGCATGCAAACAGCGCCGTTGCAGTCCATGATCTCGGCTTGCGGTATGTCTACGTCAGCCAGAATTATCTGAACCATTACAACTTGCGGGAGAGAGATGTCATAGGTAAACATTACTACGACGTCTTCCCTGATTTGCCCCGGAAATGGCGGGAGGCCCACCGGAGGGCGTTGGCGGGCGAGGTGTCCGGGGCGGATCGTGATCCCTGTCAGAGAGACGGCGAACCGCTGGAGTGGACGAGGTGGGAGTGCCGGCCTTGGTACGAGGCAGATGGTTCCATCGGGGGTATTATCCTTTACAACGAAGTGATTACCGATCAGGTGCAGGCCGAGGAGACGCTCCGCAAAAGTGAAATGCGTTACCGCTCCCTCTTTGAGAGCATTCGGGACGCCATACTGGTGGCTGATTCGGAGCGGAACATCATCGACTGCAACGCGGCCTTCTGCGATCTTTTCGGATACACCCTCGAGGAGATCGAGGGCAGGAAAACCCTGTTTGTCTACGAGAGCGAGCACGAGTATGCGCAACTCGGGAACGCGCTCAAGGAGCGCAGTGGTGACCACGGGTTCCTGCACGTGGTCAATTACAAAAAAAAATCGGGGGATCATTTCCCTGGGGAAACAAGTGTCTTCTACCTGGGGGGCGAGGACGGAACGGTGGCAGGATTCATCGGCATGATCCGGGATATCACAGGACGAAGACGATTGGAGAAGGAAAAGGCGAGGCTTGAGGTGCAGTATCGTCAAATGCAGAAGGTGGAATCCATCGGCAGGCTGGCCGGGGGCGTGGCGCACGACTTGAACAACCTGCTTTCACCCATCCTCGGTTACAGCGAGATGCTGCTCGGCGACTTGGACCCCGAAGACAACCGGCGGGAGTCGGTGGATGAGATCATGAGCGCCGGCCTGCGTGCCCGGGACCTGGTGCGGCAGCTCCTTGCATTCAGCCGCAAGCAGACCCTCGAATTCAAACCGGTGGACCTGAGCGATGCGGTGGCAGGCCTGGAGAAGCTCCTCAGGCGTACAATGCCGGAAGACATCATAATAGAGTTCGACCTGTGCTCAGATGCGATCGTGATGGCGGACCTCAGCCAGATCGAACAGGTCATCATGAACCTTTCAGTCAATGCCGCCGACGCCATGTCCGAGGGCGGCAGGCTGACCATCGAAACCAGCCGGACCTCCCTTGACACCCAATATGCGGATAAACACCCGGGGGCCACACCGGGTGAATATGCCGTGCTGGCCATCAGCGACACGGGACTCGGAATGGACGACGGCACTCGAGAGAATATTTTCGAACCCTTCTTTTCCACCAAGGGCGATCAGGGGACGGGCCTTGGCCTTGCCACCGTCTACGGGGTCGTCAAGCAGCACGGGGGAAACATTTGGGTTTACTCCGAGCCTGGGGAGGGAACGACATTCAAAGTCTATCTGCCGATATCTGAAAATGTTGAGATTGAGGGGAAAGGCCATGAGCAGGGAATCATGTGTCTGAAAGGCTCTGAGACCGTTCTGTTGGTTGAAGACAACGACCAGGTGCGCCGTTTGGCTCATTCTATAATGAAACGGAGTGGTTACCGGGTCCTTTCAGCCAAAGACGGGGGGGAGGCGTTGCAGGCACTGGAGCGATGCGACGGCCCGATTGATCTCCTGTTGACCGACGTGATTCTACCGAGGATGAACGGAAGAGAGGTCTACGAAAAAGCCCGTGAAACCCACCCGCACATAAAAGTGCTCTACATGTCGGGTTATACGGACAATGTAATAGCTCACCGCGGGGTTCTGGACGAGGGGGTGCACTTCATACAGAAACCGTTCACCGTTGAGGGCCTTGCCGTCAAGATCCGTGAAACGCTTGACGAGCGGTAACCGAGCGGCCGGGCTGTTCGGACATTTCTTGACGAGTTTCGTTATTTGTCATTCAGCCCCCTTCGTCAATGACGTATTGCAAGCCTGCCCACCTTTGTCCCGGAAATGTTCGGTGAGATTGCAAGACACTGCCGGCCTCTCAGAATGCCCTGAAAGGGGCTTCGGGAAAAGAACAGGATGCAAACAGCATGACGGATTTTATAACCGGGCACGAAGCGATTATCCGGATCACATTTTTTGCGGGTGTTTTCTCAGCCCTCGCGCTGGTTGAGCTGATTGCGCCCCGCCGGGCCCTCGCCAACTCAAAGAGGGTCAGGTGGGTTGGGAATGTCGGCATCGTCTTCATCGACACATTCCTGTTGCGGCTGGTCGCGCCGGCGGGCGCCGTGGGGGTCTCCGCATGGGTTGCACGGCAGGGCTGGGGGGTCTTTCATCTCACGGACTGGCCTTTCTGGCTGGAGGTGCTCCTCACCGTTATCGCCCTCGACTTTGTCATCTATCTTCAGCACGTGATGTTCCACGCGGTTCCTGTCTTGTGGCGGCTTCACATGATGCATCATGCCGATCTCGATTTTGATTTCACGACCGGTGTTCGTTTCCACCCAATCGAGATCCTCATTTCACTCGCGATAAAGGCATGCGCCATCCTCATCCTCGGGGCCCCGCCCGTCGGGGTGATTCTTTTTGAGATCCTGCTCAACGGCACGGCCATGTTCAATCACGGAAATTTTTTCATCCCCCTGGGAGTCGACCGGGTGCTGCGGCTTCTGGTGGTTACGCCGGACATGCACCGGGTTCACCATTCGATATATCCTTACGAGACCAACAGCAATTTCGGCTTCAATCTCCCCTGGTGGGATCGGTTGTGCGGCACATACCGTTCACAGCCCAGAGATGGTCACGAAAAAATGACCATCGGGTTGAACCAGTTTCGGGATGGCTCACGGCTCACCCTGCCGTGGTTGTTGATAATGCCTTTCGTCGGCAAAACCGGCACCTATGCCATCGGACGCCGTGGGACGAAAAGGGGCGACTGACCTTGTCATCGCGTTGAAAAAGAGGGCCTCCGGGATGCGCTTCGGTTCGCCCCCCTTCGATAAAGGCCCTGGAGTCGCTGAAGAGGCACGCCCGAGATAAACCCCGCTATCATCAATTGATTGATCACGGTGGTCCGAACCACCCCCAAATGCCTCCACCGCCTGGCCGAAGTGACGACGGCACAGGGAACGGTCACCACCGTCCCACGCCTTCTGAGGCGGCGCACCAGTTCAAAGTCTTCCATAATGGGCATCGGGGCGAACCCCCCCATTTCGAGAAAAACCCGCTTCTCCATGAAGAGGCCCTGGTCCCCGTACGGAAACTGCAGAACCCCGGAGCGGAAGTTGGTCGCCCGTTCGACCAGGCGCATGGCGAACCCCGTCCCGTCGGTCTTGAACCGGAACGCCCCCGCCACCGTGGCAGGGCGGTCCAGCGCCCTGCGTATCCTTTCGGCGTAGCCGTCGGGCGGCAGGGTGTCCGCGTGAAGGAATAACAGAAGCCGTCCCTTGGCGGCCGCCGCCCCAAGATTTTGTTGAGCCGCCCGCCCGCCGGGTTCGTTGAGCACCAGGGCCCCGTATCCTTTTGCGATTCCGCATGTGTCGTCCTCGCTTCCCCCGTCCACCACGAGGCTTTCGACGGCCTGTGCGCGTGAAAGCCTTTTCAGCAGCCTCCCGATATTGGCGGACTCGTTGAGGGTCGGGATGACGATGGATATCATCGAGCGCCCGGCGAAAACGTCCTCGAACCGCGGGTCGCGGCGGAGCGGGGCGAGATCCGCCGGGCGATCCACGTCCTTGAGCCGGGGCAGTTCCAGCATGGTCAATCCGCACCGTGCGATGGTGCGGGCAGTTTGCCCGTAGACGCGTTCCGTTCCCCAGTCCATGGCCTCGAAAACGGCGGGATGCGGCGCTTTCAACCCGATGAGGTAGTACCCGCCGTCCGTGGAAGGACCCAGGACGATGTCCCGGTCCCTGAGACCGTCCATGGCCCGAAGGAGAATTTCCGGGGTGATCTCCGGGATGTCGGTTCCCATCAAAAGGACGGCCCGGGCACCGGCTTCAAAAGCTTCCTTTATCGATCCCTTCATTCTGGCGCCCAGGTCCCCGGATGATTGCCTGGAGTAGCTCAAGTCCTTGCCAAGCCAGGCCCGAACCTCCTTCCTGCTTGAGCCGGTGTAGCACACCGTAATCTTGACACCTTCGATGCGGCTGCTTTCTGCCGGTTTTTCGACCCTGCGCACTGCCTCGACAACGCTCTCGGTCATCCTTCGATGCAGGCGCGTCGCCCCTTCAGCCCCGAGTGCGGTTATCAGCCGGGTCTTCACCCTGCCCGGCGCTGGGTATCGGGTGAATATTAGGATGTGTATGTTTTCTTTATTTTTTTTCATTCAAATCGTTGGTGCCGAAGCCATAGGATCAACCCTCACCACGGCTTTCGGCATCATTCTTCGGCAGGAACACAGCTGCTGTTTGCTTGCTACTTTGAGGGGTTATGTTAGCTGGGGGGGTCGCCGCGACTCAAGTATTATTATCCACTTGGAACAATTACAACTTAGATAACCCCGGTCATTTATTGACCATGATTGGTTGACCTAATGCCTATTTGCGGCGATTCAATTGCGGCAGCGGGCCGGTTTCTAAATCGCCATGGACCTTGACGTGCGATGCAGGCGAAAAAGCCCGGCAAGGAAGAATTTCGCAGGGCCGGTGATTCGGTCCTGCCCCTCGCTTCCGCGACAATTCCCAAAACCAATTCGCCCTGGGACTTTCAATTTTTCTTGACACCCGTTTTTCCTAATGCTATTAGGTATTACAAATACTTTTTTGACTCGAAAGCAGTGAATAATTAAAAAATCAATAGGTTAGAGAACTTAATGTCGTAAAGCTTTTTTTGATTTTTTGGGTAATTGGGCGATAAATCGCCTTTTAAGCCGCCTTTCCCATTTGTACGCACGGATCTTTTTTGGATGTCGGTGCTATTTTCAAAGTCTTCCTAGGAAAAATTTAGGTCTGAAATACAATATGTTAGAAAAAAATTGGATCACATACCAAATATAGTGTTAATGATCTTAAGCTAAATTGGCAAATGGCAAATCGCAACCAGCTTCAAAAAGAAAAAACCAGGACCCGCATCATTGACTCGGCAAAGAAACTCTTTGCGGAGCAGGGTTTTCAGAAGACCACGGTCATGGACGTGTGCCGGCAGGCCGGGCTTTCGGAGGCGGCCCTGTACGAGTACTTCCAGGGCAAGGAAGATCTCCTCCTGACCATACCCCAACTCTGGGTGTCGGAACTCATCGCGGATCTCGAGGAACAGCTCTTCGGCATCCAGGGAGCCGTCAACAAACTCCGGAAGTTCCTGTGGTGGTACCTGCGGCGGGTGGAGCAGTCCCCCCTGGACGCCAAACTCGTGTACCTCTATCTGAAGACCAATGCCAACTTCATGACGACCGAGGTTTACTCCAACGTGAAGGTCCTGTATTCATATCTGCTCGACATCATTGAGGAAGGCCGTGAGAGCGGTGAGATGAGACCCGACCTGGACCCTTACGTGGCCCGGGATCTTTTCATAGGAACCATGGATCACATCGTCACCAGGTGGCTCTTGAAGGATCGATCCTACTCGCTCTTCGAGAATCTCGACAAACTCTTTGAACTTCTGGCTGGCGCGTTTCGGCCCTATCCCGCAGTCCCGAGCGCCCGGCCTGAAGAGGTTGAACCACACGAGGCGGTGGAAGTTGCTGCCGGCAATTGATGAAAAATGCCGGCTCGACGGCCCCTGGGGAAAGGGAGGTCTCCTGCCGGTCCCTGACAAGCCGGTGAGCACAACCACACCACAATGCCATTTAAACGCCCAGGACAGGACCAGGGGTGGGACGGAGCAGGATGGTGCGGGGATCCTGTGAAAGCCCTTGAAACCTCAGAAACATGCACAAAGGAGGATTTATAGATGGCGAAACAACTTTTTGAATGGGATTATTCATCGTACCCAGGGGCCAAGACATACCCCACTCTGTTTACACCCATACAGATCGGGAACTTGATTGTCCCCAACCGCATCAAGTACGCGGCAACCGAGGACAACCTCAACCGGCACGACGGTTTCATCACGGACGCTGACGTCGAGTACATGCGGCGAAGGGCCGAGGGCGTCGTGGGCGGCCTCTGCTTCATGCAGGGGGTCTACATGGACGAGGCCCGCAAGGGTCAGGGCTATGTGGGCCAGGCCGCCTGCTGGGACGACAAGTTCGTCCCGGGTCTGACGAAAATCGCCGAGGCCATTCACAGCGAGAAGGCCATCGCCGGTTTTCAGCTCATGGACTGCGGCCGGGTCGGCGCGGTGGAAGTGCCCGTGGGCCACGGCCCGTCCACCGTCCCCCAGAGGCTCCGCATCTTCAAGCCCATGGCCGAGATGTCCAACGCGGAAGTCAAGGAGATGGTCCAGCAGCACGTGGACGCCGCCCGCAGGGGGGTTGAGGCCGGGTTCGACATCATGGAAATCTCCGGAATCGTCGGCTACCTCATCTCGAACTTCATCTCAAAATACACGAATCGACGCACCGACGAGTACGGCGGCGACATCCGCGGCCGCATGCAGGCGGTGGTGGAAATCATTCAGGGGGTGAAAGAGGCCGTGGGGCCCGATGTCCCCGTTGGCATCCGCCTGTGCTCAGAGGAGCTGCTGGACGACGTGGGCGGGAACACCCCCGAAGAGTCCATGATGAGCTACAAGATTGCCGAAGAAGCGGGCGTGGACTACATCAGCTGCACCCTGGGATGGCAGGAGTCCATCTTCCCGGTGATCAGCCGCGACATCCCCCAGGGCAACTGGCTCTATCTTGCCAAGCGAGCCAAGGAAAACGTCAAGGTCCCCATCCAGATGGCCTACCGCATCTTCCTGCCCAAGTTCCCGGAAGAGGCCATCAAAAAGGGCGAGCTCGACATGTGGGAGATCTGCCGCTCCATGATCGCGGACCCCCTGATGCCCAAGAAGGTCCTGGAAGGAAAAGAAGACGAGATCCGTCACTGTGTGGCCTGCAATCTCTGCCTGGCCCGGCTCTTCCGCGATGCACCCATGACCTGCTACATCAGCCCGGTGTGCGCCCACGAGCACGACCCCAACTTCTTCCCCAAACCCGTCGATGAAGACGACAAGAAGGAAGTCATGATTGTCGGGGCCGGTCCCGCCGGCCTGGAGTGCGCTTACGTGGCCGCCCAGAGGGGCCATGAGGTCCACGTCTACGACAAGAGGGCGGAGCTCGGCGGCACGCTCCTCGAGGCCTCCAAGGCCCCTTACGGCGACGAGGAACTCATGACCTGCACCAATTTCCAGAAGACCATGTGCGAGAAGTACGGCGTCCAGTTCCACCTGGGCACCGAGGTCACCGAGGACCTGATTCAGGACGAGATGCCGGACACGGTAGTCCTGGCAACGGGCCCTGTGTACCCCGAAGTTCCCGGCGCCGAAGGGGCCAAGAACGTCGTCAACGTCCTGGACGTCCTCACCGGCGATGCCCAAGTCGGCGACAATATTGTGGTGTACGGCAACCGCAAGCCCGGCATCGGCGTGGCCCTGAAGCTCGCCAAGGAAGGAAAGAAGGTCACCCTCGTGGGCAAGGACAAGTCCGCGGGCTTCGACATCAACCCGTCCTTCAAGTGGCGCTACATGATCTATCTCCGGCAGAACGGCATCACCGCTTACAACGACTGCGACATCGTGGAAGTGGGCGACGGCGAGATCGTGGTGAAGACCGCCGACGGTCACAAGTTCCCCGTGAAATGCGACACCATCATTCTTACCGAGCGCATAGCCAACGAGGACCTGAAGAGTGTCGTCCAGAGTGAGGGAATTGAAATGTACGTCATCGGAGATGCCCTTGTCCCCCGTAATCTCTCGAGCGCGGTCCATGACGGCTATCGGATCGGTCTCAGGATATAAGAGGAGGTTTGAACATGCCAGTAAACGCCGAGAAGGAAATAACGAAACTCTGGAAAATGAAACAGGCTGCCCAGGGCGAAATCTGCAACACCTATTACCGCTGGCGGGAGTTCGCCATCGAGCTCGCCGGCGACGGCGCCGATCCAACGGACGTGGCCCTCAAGGCCGCCGAGCACTTCGGACTCTACATCGGGAAAGGCCTGCTGCCCAGGCTGAACCTCCTGAAGGGTGATGGAACGTTCCTGGGAATGGTCGCCAGCACGCTCGCGGGGATCTGGGCCAACGAAGGAGCCGTGGTGAAGGTCGCGCCCGGCGAAAAACCCAACGAGGCCCTCATCACGTGCACGCGCGACCCGTGGCCCACGGCCGCCAAGACGTTTGGCGTGCCCATGGAGGAAGTGGCCCTGACGCGGGAGAAGCTCTTCCAGTCCATGCTGGTGGACATTGGCGTCTTCTTCCAGAGAGACCTGACTATCGAGATGCAAAAGGCCATTCCCAGAGGGGAAGGCGAATGGGTCTTCAAGCTCAGCATGACCAACCCAAACCAATAAAGAGGAGTGAAACATGGCTGCTCAGATAGATATGGAAAAATGCACAAGGTGTGGCGGGCTCACACAGCCCATCTGCGTGGAAGTCTGCCCGGATGCCGCCATCAGGGTCCAGGGCGGAAAACCGGTTGTCACCGAATTCATCTGTGAAGACTGCAACGAGTGCGGTTGCGCCTGCCCGGACGGGGCGATCACCGTACCCCTGGAAAAGGTGACTTTCTAATCCCAGACCTCAAATTCGCAGGCCCTTTCCCGCGCCCCGCGATTCAGGCGGGCGCGGGAAGAGCCCAACGCGCGACAAAGGAGTTGTATATGAAACTCAACCGAGTGGATCACATCTGCATCGCGGTCAAGGACCTGGACGCGGCCCAGAAAGTTTGGGAACCGGTTCTTGGAAAATCAAAGCCCGACGATTCTTACATCGACGAACCCGAACAGATCCGCGTCCACCGCTATTACATCGGTGAAGTGGGGGTCGAGATCATGGAGTCCACCACTCCGGACGGCCCGGTGGCCCAGTACATCGAGAGAAACGGCGAAGGCGTCATGATCATCAGCTTCAACGTGGACAACACCGCAGAAGCCGTGGAAGAGCTCAAGGACGACTACCCGTTCATCCCCGCTCCCAATGGAAAAGTGCTCCGGCCGTTCCGGGACGGTGAATTCGCTTTCCTTCACCCCAAGAAGATGAGTGGTGTGCTCACGGAGCTCATCTGCGATTAGGATTCATGAAGTCAATCTTTTCACCGCGGTACTTTACAGGGCTTTCCGTCCCAGGAGACACGCAGGTCCGCAAACTGAAAGCGGCTTCCGACATCAGACGGGCGGCGCTTTTGAAAGTCCCTCGAGTACTTGGGGAAAAGAGGTAACGTATGCCCAAAGAAAGAGTCACTTTTGAATTGTACATGGTCCACGTGGACCCGGACAAGTGCGACGGATGCGAACTCTGTAAAATTTACTGTCCCGTGGACGTTTTCGATTTTTCGCATAAGGCGACTGCGGCGCGCCCCAGAAACTGTCTCGGATGCAGAACCTGTGAAGCGGTGTGCAAGTCGAATGCTATTGTGGTGACCGAGTACTGAAGTGGAATCTGTTCTTGTGGACGCGACTGTGGAAGCGGAACCTCGACCGGACCCTCACGTGGAAGCTCGTGCGCATGTGGAATCTGAACCTCGATCTCTCGCGCACCGGACGTCTTATCAGGAAATCCCCCTTGTCGGCCCTGGCCGTTTTCAGGGGGGATTTCCATTCACTTAAAGAAAGCGAGCGCGCTTTCTTCCACACGGCACGGAAGGCATGTGCGCTCTATGTGGCTGAGGTGACAGCATGAGTGATGAAATACTGATCATAGGGGGCGGTGTTGCAGGAATCAACGCCGCGCTCAATGCCGCGGATTACGGGGCCAAGGTCTACCTGGTGGACGACACCCCCAGCATCGGGGGGATCATGGCCAGGCTGGACAAGACCTTCCCGACCAATGACTGCTCCATCTGTATCGAAGCCCCGCAGATGTACGAGGTGGACAATCACCCCAATATAGAGATCCTGACAAACACCGATGTCCGCAAGGTCAAGAAGTCGGACGGCGGTTTCAGTGTCCGTCTGGTGAAAAAGGCCCGGTTTATAGACGAGGAAAAGTGCACGGGCTGCGGGGCCTGTTTCGAGGCATGCCCCGTGTCCATCCCCGACGAGATGGACGGCAGGATCTTCGGGACGCGGAAACTCGCCCACATCCCCTTCCCCCAGGCCGTGCCCAATGTGGCGGTGATCGACCCGGACTGCCGCTTCGGCAGGATGAACGACAAGGGGGCCTGTGTGGGGGGCTGTGTGGTGGACTGCAGCCAGTGCCGTGAATGTCCCATCGCCCTGTGCGTCAAGGCCTGCCAGAAGGAAGGCAAGGACGCGGTCCGGCTCTGGCAGTCCAACAAAAACATCAACCTGGAAGTCAAGAGCATCATCGTGGCCTCGGGTCTCAAGGACGCCGTCCCCGTGGAGGGCACCCTGGGCTACCAGTTGTGTGAGAACGTCATAACAAACATGGAATTCGAGCGTCTCATGAACGCGGGCGGCCCCACGGGCGGACAGATCGTCAGGCCATCGGACCGCGAGCACGCGCACAACATCGCGTGGATTCAGTGCGCCGGCAGGGGTCTGGACCACGGGACACCTTACTGCTCCAAGGTCTGCTGCATGATCGCGGCCAAGCAGACCATCATCACCAAGGAGCACGACGCCTCGGTCAAGACAACCATCTTCTACAACGACCTCAAGGCTTACGGCAAGGGCATGTGGGGCTTTTACGAAAAGGCGAACGAGGCCGGGGTGCGCTATGTGAGGGCCCGGCCCCACGATGTGTCGGAAGACCCTGAGACAAAAAATGTCCGGATTCGATACGAGGACATCAAGACCGGAAAGCCGGTGGAAGAGGAGTTTGACCTGGTGGTCCTCTCGACAGGGCTTGTGGCGTCGCCCCGAAACGAACGCCTGGCCAAGACCCTCAAGGTCGACCTGGACAAGTTCGGGTTTTTCAAGGAAGAGGACCCCGTCATGGCCCCCCTGGAGACCAGGGTGAAGGGGATTTACCTGTGCGGTGGGTCCACGGGCCCCATCGACATCTCGGAATCCGTTGCCCAGGCAACCGCCGCCAGCATGAAGGCGGTGGCGAACGAGTGATCCCGAAGGCACGATCCGCCGCCTGAGGCGAGTGTCCCCGGGCCTTGAGAAGAATTAAGGATCGGGCGGCGGTCTTCGAATGATATAGACGAGGAAATTTCAATGAGTGACGAACTGAGAATCGGTGTATTTGTCTGTGACTGCGGCTCCAACATCGCAGCGGTTGTGAACGTGCCGGAGGTTGTGGAGTACGCAAGGTCGCTCCCGCACGTGGCCCACGTGGACGAGGGCAAGTGGTCCTGCTCCGTGGACGCCCTGAACGTCTTGAAGGAGGCGGTCAAGGAGCAGCAACTGAACCGGGTCGTCATCGCCTCCTGCACGCCCAGGACGCACGAGCCGCTCTTCAAGGCCTCTGTCAAGGAGGCGGGGCTGAACCCTTATCTTCTGGAATTCGTCAGTATCCGCGAGCAGGCCTCCTGGGTCCACATGCACGAGCCCGAGGCGGCCACCCAAAAGGCAAAGGATCTGGTGAAGATGGGCGTGGCAAAGGCCGCCCTCCTGGAGGAAGGGGAAGAAATCCGCCTCCCCGTCGGGCAGGACTGCCTGATCGTGGGCGGCGGCATGGCCGGCATGAACGCGGCGCTTTACGTGGCCAAGCAAGGTTTCAAGGCCTATCTTGTCGAAAGAAAGCCGGAGCTCGGCGGGATCCTGAACCGTTTGTCCACGGTGGCCCACGAGCACGAAAGCCTCCCCGCGGCCGGCATCGTGAAATCCGTCAGGGAAAAAGTGGAGGCGGACCCCAACATCACCGTTTACACCAATACGCAGATTGAAACCGTGGACGGCTACATTGGAAACTACAAGGTGGCCCTCGCGGTGGGCGGCGAGGACGGGGAAAAGGTCAACCTGGGGGTTTCCACCGTGGTGGTCGCCACGGGAATGCAGGAGATCCTCCCCGAGGAAGGTGCCTTTCAGTTCGGCAAGGACCCCCGGGTCGTCACCCAGCTCCAGCTCGAAGCGCTCCTCAAGGAGGACAAGCTCGACGGATTCCAGAACGCGGCCTTTATCAACTGCGTGGGGTCCAAGAACGAGGAACGCGGGTGCTGCAGCATAGGCTGCCACGCATCCGTAAAGAACGCCCTGGCCCTCAAGAGGAAAAACCCGGACGCGAACGTCTACATCCTCTACCGGGATATGAGCCTGGTGAAGGACGAGCAGGTCCTCTTCCAGGAAGCCAAGTCCTCGGGCGTCAAGTTCGTGAGATTTCCGGACGAAAAGTACCCCGGCGTCTCCTCCAACAACGGCAAACTCGACGTCACGGTCCACGACCAGCTCATGGGGGCGGACTTCACCATCCCCGCGGATCTCCTGGTCCTGACCGTGGGTTTCACAGGGGACGAGACCCGGGATGACGTGCGTGGTCAATTGAAGGTTTCCACCAACCGTGAAGGGTTTTTCCAGGAACGGCACATCAAGCTGGGTCCCCTGGATTTTCCCGCGGACGGGGTGGTCCTGTGCGGGTGCGCCAAGAACCCCAAGACCCTCAAGGAGACCTGCGAAGAGGGGATCGGCGCGGCCATGCGGGCATCCATCCCCATGAAAAACGGCTTTATCGAGGCCGAAGGCATTGTCGCGGACATCGACCTCACCAACTGCAACCAGTGCAATCTCTGCTACAAGCGCTGCCCCTACGGGGCCATCACCATTGACGAGGAAAAACGCCCCTCGGTCATCAAGGCCCTGTGCAAGGGCTGCGGCCTGTGCGCGGCCGACTGCCCCCGGGAGTGCATCACCATTGTCCACTACTCGGATGAGCAGCTCCTCGCCCAGGTCGAGGCGGCCCTGGAAGAGAACCCGGAAAAGAAGATCCTCGGGTTCGTGTGCCACTGGTGCGCCCTGGGAGGCGTGGACATGGCCGGGGTCAGCAGGCTTCAGTACCCCACCAACGGCCGTCTCATCCGGGTCATGTGCTCTGCCCGGGTCCCCATCAAGCTCATCGAGAGGGCTTACGAGCTCGGAGCGGGCGGCGTCCTGGTGGTGGGCTGCGAATTTCCCACCTGCCATTACATCTCGGGGAATTATGCCTGTGAAACGCGAATCAACCGGGCCAGAAAAAAACTCGAGAAAAAGGGCTACGACACGAGCAGGCTCTGGCTGGACTGGTGCTCTGCCGCGGACGGCCCGAAATTCGCGAACATCATGCGAAACATGGTAAAGGAACTTAACCTGGAATGAGAGGTTTGAGGACTTATGGACGCCAATACCGTACTGGCTGAACATTTTGGAAATGTCAACATGCTCCAGGCCTGCGAGCAGTGCGGCTGCTGCTCCTCGGCCTGCCCGGTAACGGGCACAAACGACTTCAACGTGAGAAGGCTCATCCGGTACATCGAGATGGACATGGCCCAGGAGGCCGCGGACACCGGAAGGCCCTGGACGTGCACCACCTGCGGGCGCTGCGAGACGGTATGCCCCAACGGGATCGCCGTCCTGGACATCATACGGCCCCTGCGCGTGCTGAGCCCTGAAGAGTTCGTACCCGCGGAGGCCGTGCCGCCCTGTTCCGCGGCGTGCCCTGCGGGGATTGACATCCCTTCCTATTTGCGGCTCATTGCCCAGGGCAAACCCGAGGAGGCCTGCGCCGTCGTCCTCGAGAAGGTCCCCTTCCCCGGGATCCTCGGCCGGGTCTGCATGCACCCGTGCGAGAGCGAGTGCCGGAGGGGCGAGGTCAATCAGCCCATCAGGATTTGCGCCCTCAAGCGCTATGCGGCCGACAAGGCGGGGGACGTGTTTACCCGCAACTCCAAAAAGGCCGACGCCACCGGGAAGAAGATTGCCGTGATCGGGGCCGGGCCCGCGGGGCTCACCGCCGCTTTTTATCTCACGAAGAAAGGCCACGAGGTGACCGTGTTCGAGTCCCGGCCCAAACCGGGCGGGATGATGCGCTATGGGATCCCCTCGTATCGCCTGCCCGAGGATGTCCTGGATAAAGAAATCAATCAGGTGCTGGGGATCGGCATCCAGCTGGAAACAGGAAAACAACTGGGCAGGGACCTGGACATGAAGGCGCTCCAGGAGCAGTTCGATGCGGTCTTTGTGGCCACCGGTCTTCAGGAGAGCCGCAGGATCGAGCTCATGGGCTCCGAGTCCGGGGACGTGCTCTGGGGCGTGGACTTCCTCTCGAACGTGACCGAAGGGAAAAACGCGGCCCTCAAGGACCGGGTCCTGGTGGTGGGCGGAGGAAACGTGGCGGTTGACGTGGCCCTCACCGCCCTCCGGACCGGCGCTAAAGAGGTGACCATGGCGTGCCTCGAGAGCCGCGAGGAGATGCCGGCCAACGACTGGGAGGTGGAGCAGGCCGTGGAGGAAGGCGTCCGGCTCATGCCCTCCTGGGGCCCCAAAAGGATCCTCTCCAGCGACGGAGGCGTCACGGGGATCGAACTTGTCCAGTGCGCCTCTGTTTTCGACGAGGCAGGGAACTTCTGCCCCGCCTTCAACGAAGCCACGGAGAGCGTCGAAACGGATCAGGTCATCCTGGCCATCGGTCAGTCCGCGGACCTGGCCTTTGCCGAGGATGCGGGCCTGAAGGTGGAGCGCGGCCTCATCTCCATGGACCCCGAGACCATGGAGACAAATCTTTCCGGCGTGTTTGCCGGCGGGGATGTGGGAAAGGGGCCTGCCGCCATCATCGACGCCGTTGCCGCGGGCCGCAGGGCCGCCTCCTCCATCGACAGGTTCCTGGGGGGTGACGGGGACATCGAGGAGACCCTGGCCGAACGGCCGGACACATCCGGCTACGACGGCTCGCGCGAGCGCGGGTTTGGAGACAGGGTCCGGCTGGACATTCCCGTCCTTCCCGTGGGGGAAAGGCACCAGGGCTTCGAGGAAGTGGATCTCTGCTTCAGCGACGAGGAGGCGGCTTCCGAGGCACTCCGGTGCCTCCAGTGCGACCTCGAGATCTGCCTGATACAGGAGGCCCGAAAAATGGGCCGTTGACCCGTCACCGGATCCGGTAAAGTGGTCGATTCCATTGACCGGCGCTGACTTCGCCCGGTGGTTCACGGCGGGTCGAGGATGCCCATGAGCTCGAAGGTGCCCACAGATGAGATCCTGCGAAGGAGGCGTGCGATCCAGGACCGTTTGAGCGATGACTCCACCGAGGGCCTCCTGGCAACCCATGCCCCGGACGTTTACTACCTGTGCGGAGACCCGAACGTCCGGTTCCTCTACCTCCCCGTGGAAGGCGAAGCCCTTGGTTTCCGGGGAGATCTCCTGTGCGGCGGTGTCCGGAGGTCCGATTCCCCGAATGGAGACGGCGCAATTCGCGCCGTGTCCGAGGGGATACGGGAAAACCTGGGAAGGCTCCCCCGGGTGTTCGGCCTGACCCTGGATGTCCTGCCCGTCAGGGAATACATGCTCTTCAGGCGGTTCTTTCCCGGCTCCATGATGCTGGACTGCTCCCAGTCGATCCTGGGTGCGAGAATGGTCAAGTCCGATTGGGAGCTTGCCAGGTTGGACCGGGCCGCGGAGGCCACCCGGCGGACGTTCGATTATGCCAGGGAGGCCATGCGTCCGGGCGTTTCCGAGATCGCCTTTTCAGGCCTCATGGAGGCACGCGCGGGTGAACTGGGACTCAGCGGCCGGGTGAAGGTCCGTGATTACAAGACCGAGGGATACCCCTGGCATGTGCTTTCGGGAGAAAGCGGCGGCACGATCGGGGTCCTGGATGCGCCGGCCTCTGGAGAAGGAACTTCGCCTGCCTTCCCGTGCGGCGCGGGCTACCGGGAGTTGAAAGAGGGGGAGCCGGTCATGGTGGATTTCGCAGTCCAGATGGACCACTACCACATGGACGAGACGCGGATCCTGACCATGGGGAGCATGTCGAGCAAGGCAGAGGACGCCTGCCGCGCCGCCATAGAAATCCACGACCGCGTACTGGACGCGGTCAGGCCCGGGGTCAGGGCCGGGGAGCTTTATAAACGATCGCTGGACGCGGCCTCCAGGCTTGGATATGGGGAGACCTACCTCGGCCCCCCTGGGAACAAAGTCCGCTTCGTGGGGCACGGAATCGGGCTCGAGCTCATCGAGCCCCCACTCCTTGCCGCCGGCCGGGAGGACGTCCTCGAACCCGGCATGACCTTCGCCCTGGAACCCAAGATGGTCTTTGAGGGGGAGTTTGCAGCGGGCATCGAAAGCGTCTTCGCGGTCACCGAAACCGGGTACCGGCTGATCAGCAGGCTGCCCGTGGGCATTTTGAGGGCCGTTGACCGAAGCCCAACGTGAATCCTTTTGCAGCGTCATCCCGGCCCCTCTTCATCGTCATCCCGGCGAAAGCCGGGATCCAGCGGCATGACGGAGCATGACAAAAAAGCATAAACACGAAGGACACGGGAGGACCACATGTCGAACAAGTGCTATCGCCTGGGCTGTGACATAGGCGGGACCTTTACGGATTTTGTCCTGCTGAACGACGAGACCGGGGAAATCAAGATCAACAAGTGCCTGACCACCCCCAGGGACCCCTCGG
>Ga0272443_10000346_pt1 | contig 88583 bp, 80 predicted proteins | sample SSMAcet12_FD_193581 | JGI IMG/M metagenome (GOLD analysis project Ga0272443, IMG submission 193581) | Marine sediment archaeal communities from Little Sippewissett salt marsh, Falmouth, MA, United States - SSM-Acet-12 | ecosystem: Environmental > Aquatic > Marine > Wetlands > Sediment ...
ACCTTGCCGGGAGAAAACCCCCTGAACTCCTCGCTGTAGGCCGGCATGTAATAGTAATACCGTTTCCGGTAGCGAAAACCGAAATGCCACGATACCGGCTGCCCGTTCAGGGTGAGTTCCGTGAAATCGACGACCCCCGCAGCCATGCCCGAACGCAGCATCGCCTCGTGCAGACCCTCCGCCTTGTAGGCATTGGGCCATTTTCGGCCGTGTACCTCGAGAAACTGCCGCAACGCCGCCACGGCCTCCGCCATGTTTTCGGCTTCGTACCGTTTCAGTTCAACGGCGCCCTGTTTCCCGAGGCGTTTCGCCTGGTAGACGATATCCTTTCTCAGACGCTTACCGAGCGATGCCTGGTATGCACTGTAATTACTGAAATCCGACAGTCTCGCATAGGGACACAGTTCTCCGGAACGTTCCCATCCTTCGCCTGCACCGGGCTGCCTGATCCCCGGAATCTCCACGATGTCGAACAGCCTGCGCCTGCCCTGGAAAACGGCACCGTAAATTTCCGACCAGTACGATTCGAGCAGTGCCGGCGAAACACTCTGCGTTACCAGGGGATCGTGATAATCGAACTCCGCGTACCCAACGGGAACGAGCATGCGCACGAAAGCGTTCTTCCAGTTTCTTTTCCATACCACCAGCGGCAGAAAAAACCTCGTTTCGCCGTTTTCCGCCAGCACATAGAGCGGCGAGATATCGTGAAGCGACCGGTAAACCTTCGCCCAGGCGATTGCAAGCGCCGGATGAAAAAAAACATGGGGGCTCGGCGCGTTCTCGATCCATGTTCTCCACTGTTCGACGAACGAAGGGTCTTCAACCTCGTCCCAGGATTCGTAAATCCTGAGCTTGAAAGTGCTTTTCATAGGGGCAAACTCCCCGGTTACCAGCTTGGCTTGTTACTACTTGTTACAGGTCACCAATGCTCCACAACAATACCATTCGGAATAAAATACATCGGAATCGCACGAAACCCGCCTTTCACAGACAGCAACATATCCCTGGCTGCAAGTTTCAGGCGGCTTTGAGGCGCCGAACACCGGTGTCCATGCCGATAGAGGGCAACCTCGTCATCGGTCCACTTTTCCTTGTATTCCTCGGAACCACGCATGAAATCAAAAATTTCAACCCCGTTGCTAAAACCGTCTTCGATCAGAAATGCAAGATGAACCTTTCCCGGCGAACAGTTTGCGTACTCTTTCAGATACGCCGGCATGTAGGAATAGGCCCTTTTTCTGTACCTGAAACCGAGTTCCCAGCTGACGGGCTCATTGTCGATACGGATTTCCGAAAAATGAGCGATCCCGGCGGGCAGCGTCTTTCGCATAAGCTCCTCGTGGAACCCCGGTGCCTTGTAGGCATTGGGCCATCTGTTTGCATGTACGCCCAGAAATACCGCAAGAGCGTCCAGGGCGGCCGCCAGTTCGCCCGGCCCGTAAACATGAAAATCGACCCGCCCGTGCTCCTCGAGCATCCTGGTCCTCTTGCGAATGTCCTTTCTCAGGCTTTTTCCCAGCTTGCCGAAATAATCTTCGTAATCCCTGTAACGGCGTAAATCGGCGTAGGGGCAAGTCTCTTCTTTTACCCAGGGGAAGTGTTTTCCCGGCACCCTCATCCCCCTGAGATCGACCATATCATAGCGCAACTCCGCATCCCTTATGACATCCTGCAGGAGCTGCTTCCAGAAAACCTGCAGCAATTGCCCTGAAGCGTCCCCCACAACAAGAGGATCATGATAATCGTAATCAGAATACCCTGCCGGAATGATTGTCCTGACAAATGCGTTTTTCCAGTTCCTGCGCCATAGAACAAGCGGCAGAAACACCAGGGCTCCCTCTTTTTCGGCTATGACATAGTGAGGGGAAATCTGTTCCAGCGAGCGGTATGCATCCGTCCATGCGCTCAGAAGCCGCGGATGATTGAATACGTGCACGCCCCTTGAACGTTCGGCCCAGTCGGTCCACTGTTCGACGAACGAAGGGTCTTCAACCTCGTCCCATGATCTCAACACCTGTATTTTCCACGTCCGGGACATACGTAACGTCTCCTGTCGGGTTTTCAGTTTCGAGACTTACGCCAACCTCGTCAATACTTCACAAGGATACTCAAGCGCCTTCAACATCGCTTTCGGCAAAACGCCCGACCACGGCTTCCCGTTGGGCGCCAGCGGTTCGAGATAGTGCCGGACCAGGACTTCCTTGCGCTCCCGGCGCGTGCCGACAGGCAGGGTATAGGTCGCGGCCCTGTTGATCGAAAAAATCATACGCATCGGCAGGGAATACCAGAGCCAGACAACGTAACCATAAAAATCGCAGGAACCGGAGTACTCGTTCAGGGCCGCTTCCGCTATCTCGAAAGACGCGACGTGATCGTACGGCCAGGTTTCCATCGGGTGCGTCACGAAAAGGGCTTCCGGCCGAACCGTTTCAAGCACCTCTCCGAGCCGCCCTGCCGCTTCCTCGAAACCGGAAGCGCCGCGGCGCGGAATAGCGCCGTCCGGCAGACTCCATCTCGTCACCCGTGTGGCATCGATTCCCATGCAGGCAAGGACCTCGTCGCTTATGCGGGTTCTGCTGCGAGAAACGGCTGCCTTGTCGAGGTCGTCGTGGCTCGCCTCCCCCTGCGTCATGAAAAGGATATGGACATCCGTTCCCCCGTCGAGAAAGCGCAGGATCGTACCCCCGAGGCCGAGCGCCTCGTCATCCGGATGCGGAGCGACCACGAGCACCCTGCCGTACAAAGGCAACTCTCTTTTCAGGCCCGCGAACCAGGACCTGAAGAACATCCGTTTTACCGCCAGGTAACCCGGCTTGAGCAGTCGTCTTGTCGACCTTGTAATCAGCCCGCTATCCATTCCCGAGCACCTTGTGATAAATAGTGTCGAGGTAGCTGTCGGGCTTCCAGAGTTCTTCGTAGCACCTGAAAGCGTTCTCTCTGTAGCGACCGTAGTCGGCAAGGATCCCCTTCACCGCGTCGCCGATTCCGGCGATGGTATCGACGCAGATGCCGCACCCGTATGTTTCGATGTACGAACTCAGGGAATGAAAATTGTTGGTGATCACGGGAAGCCCGCATTTGAGGTAATCGCCGATTTTTCCGGCCGCCTGGCCCATGTTTTCTCCCCTGTAGCCGAGCACATCCCTGTCGTACCAGGCCAGGCCGATATCCGCGCTCGCGACGAACTCGTCGAGTTTTCCGGAGGGAACCGGCGTCGTGGAGAACACGACCCTGCCGCCGTAGTCGTTCGCCTGCATCGCCTTGCAGTATGTGTCCCGCGCCGCATTATGGCTGGTATGGAAAACCAGGACACGATCGTCACCCCATTCTTTCGCGGCCTGTGCGATTTCAGAGGAACCGAACCAGACGCCGAGCCCCCCGGAATGAAGGATGACGGTCTTTTCCCGTGGAATACCGAACGTCGTTCTGATCATGTCGGAATCGCCTTTGAACACCCCGCCCAGCTTGGCGTTGGGCAGTTTGAGAAACCGTGAACGATCGATACCGATGTTTTCCGCGATCAGATCGACATGCGTATCGTCGAAAGTCACGATATAGTCCGCCTGCTTCAGGGCCACATTGTTGTATAACGAATCGATTGCCGTATAGGGTTCCGATCCGATATTCCTGAAAGCCGGGTACTCGATACAGTAATTCACGTACAGCGACCCGGTCATTTTCGCGACGAGGAACGCGGCGAGGTTGCCGTGCGAACCCGATCCGATGATGCAGTCGTACCGCTCTTTCCCCAGGGAGCCCGTGGCGATGTGCCTGCCGACCCCGAGCAGCAGCCTGAGAGAGGTCGGCATGGAAAATTTTTTCCGCTTCTGGCCGATTCCGAGAAACGTGACGTTCGGACAGTCATCGAAAGCGGGAACGGGATACTCATCGGCGACGACGCTTACGATCGTCACCCCGGCACCCTGCAGCGAGAAGTACCTGAGAAGGGACATCAGGCTCGGGATCTTGTCCAGATAAGGCTCCTTGATGACCAGCAGTATCTTGTGCATCGTCTTGCTTTTTTCCGTTACAGCCACATGTTCGGGGTAAATCTTGCGACATCCCTGATCGAAACATAGTGCCTGTGGTTCATGAAGCGCTCGAACACGATCCCGACGGCATGATTCCGCCTGACATGATCGAACGACCGCTCGGAGACCGAACGCCGGGCGTCATCGTCCCGCAGGGTCCCGATAACCTGTCGCAGGTCCATGCTGCCGCTGATCGGCGAATGCTCGTCGACAAACTCGCCGAGGGAGAAATCGCGTGCTTCGAAAAGCCAGCGGTACCTGTAGCCCGGCGGATAACCGGAATGCGTGGGATCGATGAGAATGGTCGGCACGCCGATGGACGCGGACTCCAGGGCCGACATGCCCATGGAGAAATTGACATCGCTCGTCTCCAGCAGCATGCGCTGGAGCCTTTCGCCGTAATAACCGGTGTGATAGGAGATCCCGACCCCTTCACCGGCGCATCCGGCCAGCTCTCTCTCGAAAAGGTCCGTCTGGGAGGTGAACACATGGATTCGCGCCGAAAGATCGAAAGCACGCAGGTCCCCGACGATTTTTTTTACCGGCGCGACTTTCCATTCCTCGTCGCCGCGGCCTATGTAGGTGATGTTGACGACCTCGCCGGGCCTGGCGGAGCCATGCCTGTTTTCCGAAACCTTTATCGGTACCTGGATGATCGGCGTCTCGAGCGATGCCCCCATGTACTCGTCGAGCTCGCGCCGGGTAGTCGCATCCATGCAGACCAGGGCGTTCCTTGCGCGCAGAAACCGCAGAAAACCCCTGTTGAAGAAAAACCTGACGCGCTCCGCCAACCTGTTTTCTCCGAGGAACTGCAGCCGGTTCCACCGGATCATCGAGAAGGTCAGAATATTCCAGACAAGAACGCGGCAGCCGGTCCGCCTGAATTTTTTCAGACCGTAATAGCTGGAAGACAGCACCAGCACGTCGTTCTTTCCCACCTTCGCGTAACCGGCATCGTCGTCGATATCGTAAAATTCGAAACCGATGCCGTTCTGCGAAAGCCTCCCGACCAGGTAGCTGTCCTCTTTTCCGAATATCATGACCTTTTCCCCGGTTTCCCTGAACAGGTGTTCGACGAGCAGGTACACGAGGTTGTCAGCGCCGCCCGGCCATCGATAGGTCACATTGGTAAAGACAAACATCGGAGAAACTCCTTTATTCCGGCAGCCCCAGTTTTTTTCTGATAAACCCGGCAAGGTCCACGTACTTGTTGAGAAAATACAGGGAAATGACGGAGACCAGAACGGTGAGTCCGGTTCCGAGAACATATCGCAGCGCTCCTTCGAGCAACACGCCGTTGAGAAAAGCCAGAACCGCTATCGAACTGTAAAGAAAAATGAAACGTAATGTTCCGGCATTGTATCGGAACATGACCGACTTGCGAACCACGACGACCAGTACGCAGAAATAGATCAGATGCGAAACGAAGAACGATATTCCCGTAACGTCGAGCCCGAACAGGTCCCAGCCGGCGTAGATGCCGCACAGAAACAGCAGCAGCCAGGTTACCTCGACAAGAATGAATGTTCGCGATATGTTCTTCGCGAGCAGAATCATGCCGATCGGCCAGGAAAGCACCTTCAGAAAATCGCCCATCATCTGCCATTGGAGTATGTTCACCGTCTGGGTGAATTCGCCCGAGTAGAAGATCCTGATGACAAGGGGCATGAAGGTCAGCATGCCTATGATGATGGGACCGGCGAGGAAAAGCACCATCTCGGTCTGGTCGTTCACCATTCCCCGTACTTTCTCCGAATCCTTGTTTACCGAGCTCAGCCGGGGAAAGAAATCAGTCGACATCGCGGTCAGGACCGCGCCGAGGTAGGTCATCGAAAACGACCATGCCGCCTGAAAGTATCCGACGTACTCCACCCCGCCTTTGCCCGTAAGGAAAACCTTGACGATATACATGGTCAGCATCGACAGGAAGGTCACGAATTCGGTATAGAAACCGAGCCTGATCATCCCGAACCCCTCCCGGAACACCTCTTTCAAGCTGATCCTGACGGCCCTGAAATCTATTTTTTCCGCATAGAGGGAAAACAGCAGAAGGCTCATCAGCGAGTTCAGGATGATGACCGGCACAACGGCGTCCAGACGAAAGAAATAATACAGCGGCACGGCTACCACAAGCGAGAGAACGCTCAGCAGTATCTTGACCTTGGCGATCTTGCTGATCTGCATCATTCCCTGTATCAGCGCGCTCTTGCCGCCCACGATCGCATCGGCGACAAGCGAAACGGAAAGCAGACCGACCATGAAGGAATAGGAGGTGTCGCCGAAGGTAAAATGGCTGAAAACCGGAGCGAAAACGATGGCAACAAACGCGCCGAGCAGCCCGGTTATCAGCGTCAGGCGATAGACGACTGCGTAGGTGCGGGTGATTTTTTTCCTGTCTTCTTCCGCCGTGGATTCGGCAATGTCGCGAACCGCGCTGAAGTCGATACCGAAGGAGGTGATGGAACGGATAAGCTCGATGATGGACTGGAAAAGGCCCACCAGGCCAAAACCCGCGGGCCCCAGCAATATGGCGACGAACTTGGTTCTGAGAATACCGACAGCGATGGTGATCACCTGGCTGCCGCCGATTATGCCGGTGGTCTTGAGTATGTGTTTATGCGATTTTTCAGACAATGTGCACCGATATTGACGATTGGCCGTACAAAGTAAAGTAAAAACTACACGAGGGCGTCGATTTTTCTCATGTTCAGGAAGTGCGCAAGCAGGTTCAGGCAAAACGAGAAATACCGGTAATCGTCCACCGCGAAGCAGAGCATGAACAGCGGGTACTTGAGGTTTCCCGTGGCCCTGTAACGGGATGCGAACCGTCCGACGATCCCTTTTTTCGCGTGACTCCCGTACGTCTTCCGCAAACGGGAGACGATCTCCCGCCTCTCTTCATCGCCGAGGACCGACCGGTTCCTGACGTACTTGATCTGGTAATTCATCAGGCGAACGACCGCTCCCTCCAGAACGCTCCCGGTATAATCGGCGTCGAAATCGTGACTCCGCACGAAGTCGTACAACCGGTAATCGGTATAGGGTATGTCGAAAATCCTCGCCGACAGCTTCCTGGTGATCGAATCCTCGTGCTGGTGGTAGTAAAAACAGCCCCCGGAGAACGCCACATTCCTGCAGGAAAACAGGAAAACCCGCACCGAGTACTCATCGGCGTTCATTGCGAACTCCTCGAATCCGTGCGCCCTGACAAGCGACATGCGCCACAGGATAAAGCCGTGAACAGCCCCGTCGATACTCAGCCTTACCGCCTCCCGGCCGGAAAGGATCGAATTACGGTCCACGCGGGGCCCCGGATCCAGGGCCTCTTCGGTTCCATCTTCGTAGCGGTAGACCATGCCGGGAATAACCGCATCGGCGCCTGTTTCGAGGGATCGCGCGATCATCGTCTCCAGCAGGTCATCGGAAAGCACGTCGTCCTGGGACATATAGTAGAAGTACTCTCCTTCGAGCCGTGGCAGCACGAAATTCAGCACCCTGGAAACCGAACCGCCGTTGGGTTTCGTATGCACCTTTATCCGTCGATCCCTCGACTCGTATTCCCGCAACACCTCGAGACTCCGGTCCGTCGAACCATCGTCGACACAGACAAGCTCGTAATTGCCGTACCCCTGCCGCAGGACCGAGGCGATGGACCGGTCGAGATATTTCGCCCCGTTATAGACGGGCATGACGATCGAAACCATTCCCTGATCCATCATAACTCTTCAGGAAAAAGCGTTGTAGCCGGAAACAACCCGGGCGACCCTCGAAACCTCGCTATCGGTGAGCACCGGGCTCATCGGCAGACTCAGGACCTGTTCGTGGATCGCGTCGGAAACCGCCGATCCGCAATACCCTGCATCCTTCAACGCCCCCTGGTCTTGTGGCGGAACCGGATAGTGAACGAGCGTCTCGATCCCCTGTTCCTTCAGGTAGCTCATCAGGGCGTCGCGCCTCCTTGTCCTGACCACGAACAGATGCCAGACATTGCTTTCGTCCCCGGAAACAGCTTCGGCCGGGTTCGTTGCCGGCAGGATGATCCCGGCATTGACGATGTTGCCGCAGTAATATTCCGCGATCTCCCTCCTTCGCCTGTTTTCCGCGTCGAGACAGCGAAGCTTGATCTCGAGAAACGCCGCCTGCATTTCGTCGAGACGGCTGTTATACCCGGCGTATTCATGAACATACTTCTCGTTCGATCCGTAATTCCCCAAGGCCCGGATAACATCGGCGAGCCCGGAATCGTTCGTGGTGACCGCACCGCCGTCCCCCAGCGCGCCGAGATTTTTTCCGGGATAAAAGCTGAATCCGGCGGCGTCACCGAGAGCTCCCGTCCGTTTATCGTCCCATTTCGCACCGATCGCCTGGGCGTTGTCCTCGATGATTTTCAACCCGTGGCGGGCGGCTGTCCGCTCGAGTTCGCCGGACCAGCAGACCCTGCCGTACAAATGCACCACCATGATCGCGCGGGTTCTGCCGGTGATATGGCGCTCAATCAAAGCGGGATCGAGATTATACGTCCCTGTATCCGGTTCCGCAAGCACGGGAGTCAGGCCGCAATGCCGAATGGCAAGAATAGACGCGATAAACGTATTCGCCGGCACGATCACTTCGTCTCCCTCACGCATGAAACCGAGCTCCATGTAGGCCTGCAGAATCAGCCGGAGGGCATCCATGCCGTTGCCGACCCCTATCGCGTGCCGGACACCGATGTACTGTGCCAGGGCGGCTTCGAAACGCCCGCACCGTTCCCCCCTTACATACCAGCCGGAATCGATCACTTCAGCCGCGGCGCGCTTCAGCTCGTCGGCATGGCGGCGGTTGATCTCCTGCAGATCGAGAAATTTTATCGTGGAACCGGACATGTAAAAACAGTTTTTGTGTCGAACACACTCTTTCGGCGGCAGCCCCGACCTGCCGGTTACTGCAAAACAGGTTTGCCGTCGACAAAGCGGCGGATTATTCCGCAGCCGATCGTTTCCGGCATGACCTCAGATGAAGGATGAATCCCGACCATAGCATAATTTCCTGAAGTTGTCATAGTCCCGAATGTAATCCTTCTCGTCGTATCTGTGTGAAGCAAGCACAAGACAAACCGAGCCGGAAGAAAAGTTGAGAAGTTCACGCCATATCCCCGTCGTGATGTGCAGGCCGATGAACGGACGGTCGAGATGGACGACCTTCTTGTTGGTTCCATCGTCGAGCAGGACATCGAAAGCACCGCTGACCGCCACGACAAACTGCTGCAACTCGTAATGGGCGTGACCTCCACGCTCCTCGCCGCCGGGAACGTCGTAGAGGTAATAGACCCTCCTGACGTCGAAGGGAATCGATGTGCCGTTCTCGAGTGCGGTGATGTTCCCCGCGCGGTTGTGCACCTTCGGAAGATGCATGATGCTGCAATCGTAGACCGAACTTTTCTCCGCAAGACTCCTGCCCATGTTGCGTCCCCCTCAGTGCGTTCCAGTGTTTTTCCGATATCGTACATACTCGCCGAAATCCCTGATGTAATCGTTTTCATCGTAATAGGTCGACGACAGCACCATGGCGACAGAATTGGTGCTGAAGTTGTCGAGAAACCTCCAGAGACCGTTCGGGACATACAGCCCGAAGTAGGAACGGTTGAGATGAAAACGCCTGCTCTCGTCGCCGTCGTCGATAACGACATCGAAACTGCCGCTCAGGGCGACGATCATTTCCTGCTGCTCCCGGAACGCATGCCCTCCTCTTGTCTGTCCTCCCGGCACGTCGTAAATCCAGTAAACCCGCCTGATGCTGAACGGCAGATGGAGCTCCTCCTCGATGAAGGTCAGATTGCCTCGGGGGTCGTCGATCTTCGGCAGATCGACAAGTTCGGGAAGATTGTTCTTCATGATCTCATGAGGGTTTTGAGAAAGAAAGCCGATCAGGTTCGCGCGTATTCGCCGTACATTTTCGCGATCCCCTCCTCGAGGGGTATTTTGTGGCGCCACCCCAGCGCATGCAGTCTGTCCACACTCTGGAGTTTTCTCGGCGTCCCGTCCGGTTTCGACTCGTCGAAACGGATATCCCCGCCATAGCCGACGATCCGCATGACCGTCCCGGCGAGCTCCCTGATCGACAGATCCCGGCCGGTGCCGATATTGATATGCGTATTACGGACCTCTTTCGTCCCTTCCGCGACGGTATCGCCGAAACAGACATTTTCCATGATGAACACACAGGCATCCGCAAGATCGTCGCTGTGGAGAAACTCGCGCATCGGTGCTCCGGTACCCCAGAGCGTGACACGTGACGCGTTTCGGGATACGAGAGAAACGCCGTATTTGTCGAGAACGGCGAGAATGTCCTGCCGGGGAGACGAACCGCTGATTCCTTCAACCGGATATTTGTCGAGATCGGTCCTCACGGCATCGAAGTCCCCTTCCATCAGGCATCTGCCGAGATGAAACTTTCTGATGAGCGCCGGCAGTACATGCGACTTTTCGAGATCGAAATTGTCGTTAGGGCCGTACAGATTGGTCGGCATGACCGAAAGAAAATTGGTGCCGTACTGCAGGTTGTAGCTTTCGCAGAGCTTTATGCCGGCTATTTTCGCTATCGCGTAGGGCTCGTTCGTGTATTCGAGTTCCCCTGTCAGCAGGCATTCTTCCGGCATTGGCTGCGGGGCGAATTTCGGATAGATGCAGGAAGAACCGAGAAAAAGCAGATCCCTGACGCCGGCAAGCCACGAACCGTGAACCAGGTTGGCCTCGATCGTGAGGTTCTCGTAGATGAAGTCCGCCCTGTAGGTATTGTTGGCGACGATACCGCCGACCTTCGCTGCGGCGACCACAACGTAATCGGGTCTCTCGGCATCGAGAAATCCGATTACCGCTTTCTGGTCGAGCAGATCGAGTTGCCGGCGTGTACGGAGAAGCAGATTGTCGTATCCGCCGCGCTGCAGCCTGCGCACGATCGCCGATCCTACCAGTCCCCGGTGCCCTGCGACGAATATCTTCGAATGCTTTTCCAGTGCCATTGCTGTCGAGCGCTCAGAATCCTCGTTGCTGTACTTTTTCCCAGTCCGTCCTTGCCATCAGCCTGACCAGGTCCTCGAAGCGCGTTTGCGCTTCCCAGCCGAGCTGTTGTCTTGCCTTCGACGGATCGCCTATCAGCAGATCGACCTCGGTCGGACGGTAATACTCGGGATCCACCGTGACAAGCGTTTTTCCGCTCACAGGATCCACACCTTTTTCGTCGGCTCCGCTGCCGTGCCATTCGAGTTCCATGCCGAGTTCCCGGAAAGCGAGCGAGGTAAACTCCCTGACCGTATGGGTTTCCCCGGTGGCGAGCACGAAATCGTCAGGCTCGTCCTGCTGAAGCATGCGCCACATGCCCTCGACAAACTCCGGGGCGTAACCCCAGTCCCGCCTGGCGTCGAGATTGCCGAGCGAGAGACTCTCCTGCAGACCGGCCCTTATCCTGGCTGCAGCTCTCGTGATCTTGCGGGTAACGAACGTTTCGCCGCGTCTCGGGGACTCGTGATTGAACAGAATGCCGTTGCAGGCGAAAAGATCATAGGCTTCCCGGTAATTCACGATGATCCAGTATCCGTAGAGCTTTGCCACACCGTAGGGCGAACGGGGATAAAACGGCGTTGTTTCCGATTGCGGGACTTCCCGAACCTTGCCGAACAGTTCGCTGGTCGAAGCCTGGTAGAATCTGGTGTCGATGCGGGTTTCACGAATGGCGTCGAGAAAACGCAGCGTGCCCAGCGCATCGACCTGGGCGGTGTAATCCGGCAGATCGAAGGAAACCTTGACGTGGCTCTGCGCGGCAAGGTTGTAAATTTCATCCGGCTGTATCTTCTCCAGCAGACGGTTGAGATTGCTCGGATCGGTCAGGTCGCCGTGATGGAAGAAAAAACGATCCTTGTGTTCGGGATTGCCGATGATGTGATCGATCCTTCCGGTATTGAACGAACTGCTGCGGCGAACGATGCCGTGAACCTCATAACCCTTCTCCAGAAGCAGCTCGGAGAGATACGAGCCGTCCTGTCCGGTAAGGCCGGATATCAACGCTTTTTTCATGCAAACGAATTAGGGGGTATCGGGAGCCAGAGAATTAAAAAAACAGCCTTCGGGATCGCAAGAGTTCCTTGCCGGACATCATGCGTTTCTTTCAAAAAAACTTTTCCTGTTGAAAAGATAGCCAACAATACGGTAAATACCTTTCTGCGGAGAAGAAGAGAGAAACATCAGGGCGAACCAGAAGACATAGAACCCGAACATGAAATACTCCGGAACATGCAGCATGGTGGCGAAAAGAGCGCACAACGTAAAGAATGCCGAGATCGTGCCCATGATGATGGTGACGCCCGAATGGGTGAAACCCATATCGAGCAGCATGTGGTGCATGTGTGTCCTGTCGGGTTCGAAAGGGCTTTTTTTCCTCATCATACGCCGCGTCATGACCACGATAGTATCCGTTACCGGAACCGCGAGCACAAGCAGCGCGGCAACCGGCGGCACTGCCCCATTGGGATGCTGGGTGACTTGAATCGAGAAAAACGCAAGCACGAAACCGAGCGTCATACTGCCGGCGTCTCCCATGAACAGTTTGGACGGATACCAGTTGAATTTCAGAAAAGCCGCGAGCGCTCCGGCGAAGGCGAGCCCGAGCAGGGTGAAACTCGGCATGCCGTTAAGCCATGCGAGAAAGGCGAAGCCGCTGAAGGCGATCAGGGATATCGAACCCGCAAGCCCGTCCAGACCGTCGATCATGTTCAAGGCGTTTATTACGCCTATGACACAGAAAATCGTCACGGGGATGACGAGCAGTCCCGTCTCGACAGCCCCGAATCCGAACAGGTCCCCGAAGGAGTTGAGCTGCATCCCCCTGAAATAATTCATGGTTATGGCCGTCGCAGCGATCTGGGCGAGAAATCTGAACTTGAAACTGATATCGTAACGGTCGTCGATAACGCCTATCCCCAGAATAAGGAGAATGGAAAACATGAAGCTGATGTACTTGACGACGGGGAAAAACAGGAGCATCGTCACCAGCACTCCGGTAACTATCCCCAGGCCTCCGACGAGCGGCTTCGGATCGCTGTGCACCTTGCGCTTACTATCCGGCTGATCAAACAGTTTGAGCTTGTCCGCGGATGCCGTCAGACCGGCGATGGAAACATGCGCCGTCAGAAGGGAAAGCAGGTAGATCTTGACATGCTCCCTCATCCCTTCCCACAGCAGGGACATCGATTCCCGGTCGATCCCCCCCTCGAAATTGTAGGAAACGCCTATGGTGGCGAGCACGATACCGAGGGTAATTGTAAGAATATTGGGGAACATGATAGTCAGTCGATATTCAGGGTCATTTTTTACACTTTCTATAACAGACTGTGCAAAAACCATACCAGCCTCAAACCGAAAACAACTACAAGACAGCAGGTCGCCCTTAAAAAACACGTTGGAAAGACTCTACGGAGAAGACCGGGAAAAGCGTAATAACTACGAAAAAACAAAGTGAGACGAGAAAAGAGACTCAGACTGAGATGAAATCTCATTATGAGAGGAAGGCGCTGTTGCTCTGTCTGATTGTTGAACTGTTGAATTGTATAAGGAAGGGTAAGGAAGGGGCCGAACAAAAAAGCCCCCGGGTTGCGGGGGCTGTGCAATAACGAGGGCTCGCTGGTTGACAGATTCAGATTTTGGCGCCGGCGCCGTAGTGATCGAGCGCCTTGTAATCATAACCGTACTTCCCGTACTTCTTCTGTCCGACAGCGCCGATGAGGGCGACTCCGATCAGACGGTCCCTGAGGTAGTCCACTTTCTTGAGCTCCCTGAACTGATCCTTGCTGGTGTATCCCGTCTTGGCGACCACGACAACCCCGTCCACGGACCGGGAGAGAACGGCCGCGTCACTCAGCAGCAGGACCGGAGGACTGTCGAGCAGGACGATATCGAACATGGGTTTCAACTGCTCGATCAGCAGCGTCATCCTGTTTGAAAAGAGCAGCTCATTGGGATTCGGCACAGCCGACCCCGCCGCGAGAAGGAAGAGATTCTCATATCCCGTTTCCTGTATGAACTCATCGGCGATCTCGTCCGATGCGCCCGAGAGATAATCCGTGACGCCGGGCTGACGGGATGCCCAGAGATACTGGTGCTGAACGGGGCGCCGCAGGTCGCAGTCTATGACGAGCACTTTCTTGCCGATCATGGAATAGGACAGCGCGAGATTGGAACAGACGGTGGATTTTCCCTCGGAAATGGACGTGCCGGTGACGAGCATCGACTGTACGGGGTTGTCCGCCCTGGTAAACATGATGTTCGTCCGCAGATCGCGAAAACTCTCGGCGAAAGCCGTGGAGGGATAATCGGAAATGAGCAGGGGACCGCCGTCCGGTTCCCCGGCGGGAATATCGGCGGCGCCGGGCTTTCGATTCGTAAAACGGGAAAAGAGTTTGGCGATACCGAACGGAACGACTGCGTCCTGTGCTTCCTGGCCTCCGGTAAAGGGAATCTTCGCCAGTTCGACGAACCCGTTCTCCTCCAGAAAACTGTCGTCCCGGATCGTGTTGTCAAAAAGGTTCTGGGAAACCACGAGCAGCGTGCTGAGCCCGAGCCCTGAAAAAAGACCGAGAAAAAGATTCATTCCGAGATTGGGCGAAACAGGGGCATTGGGTGGATACGCGTCGCCGATAACGACCACCTGGCCGACCTCGGAGGCTATCTCGATGCCGGATTCGTCGAGGCGCTCCCTGAGGAAGGAGTAGGTGCGGTTGACGACATCGCGATCCCGCTGCAGCCTGGCGAGTTCGAGCTGTTTCTGGGGAAGGCTCCGCAATTGCGACTGGTAATGGTTTCGGAGCCGGTTCAGCTCCGATGCGCTGAACTCGAGTTCGGCGAGGCGGGCGTCGGTCTGGAGCTGCTCGGCGATAAGACCGAACTGGTATCGCTGTGAACGTCCGGAATAGGCGATCTCCCCTGCTATCCTCGTTCGGGTGATCTGGTCGAGCTGGGCTTTCATGTTGCGGATCTGCTCCTGCTTGGCCCTGACCGCCGGATCGTCGGGACCACGCTGCACGATCAGTTCACTCAGCGCCGACTCCTCCTTGCGAATCATGTCCTGCACGGCCTTGAGCCTCGGAGCCATGGTTTCGGCGACACGCGCGCCGTAGGCTTTCTCGTCTTCGGAAAGTTTCCGGCGGAGAAACGCAAGTCGCTGCTTGAGAATTCTGGCTTCCGCCTGCACCTCGTTGTAACGGGCATCGACATCTGCAAGCCGGGCCTGAAGCTCCTCCGCCCCCCCGGTCACCTCGTAGATGTTTTCCTGCTTCATGTAACGGGAAACGGCCGCCTCGACCTCGGCGACCTTTTTCTGCTGCTCACGAAGCTGGTCGACCACGAACTGGTTCACGTTCCGTGCCTGCTCGACATTCCAGGCGACATCCTGTTTCTGGTACGTCCTGCTGAGAACGTTGGCCAGCAACGCCGCCTCGTCGGGGAAAGGACTCGAAACACTTACGGTTATGATATCGGTGCCCCGTTCGTTCAGCACGGACAGCCGTGAACGCAGCAATTCCGCGTACGGGCGGATATTGTCCAGGATTTCCGCGGCTTCGACAGGCTGCCTGGTGGATTCATCAGCCCCGAAGATGCCACCGAGAAATCCCCGGATTTTTGTTTTGTAGGGCCTGTTTCCGAAAAGTTCGAGCGAATCCTGCATCCCGCCGACAACCAGGGACCTGACGACCTCTTCGGCGAGAGGCACCGATGCAAGCAACTGCAGATGGTTCTGGACCTGCATTTCGCCGAGCCTCTCGCTGCCGCTGAGTTCGCCGACAAGCTCCTCTTTCTGGGAGCTTTTCAGCATGATGGTCGCCGTGGCGCTGTAGACCGGCCTGGCGGAAAGATAGAGGAGCAGGGCAACAAGCAGGGCAAGGCCGGTAATCAGTCCAATGACATAACGGTTCTTCCAGGCGAGCCGCAGCAGTTCCTGAACGTTGACCTGACTGCCGGTATCTTTCATTTCAAGCATGGTGCGGCTCCCGTTGTTAGGACGTAAGAAATATTGCGGAAACAATAAGGATCCCCGCCTCTGTCAGTCGGTTGAAATGGTTACCAGCGTGACAACGGACACTATCAGGCCGGCTATCGTCGCGACGGTGCCGATATCGAGCCCCTCTTCCTCCGGAATGATGATCGTGTCGTTGGGTTTCAGGTCGACAAATCCCGCAGGATCGCCCTCCTTTTCGTATTTCTTGAGATCGACCAGGTAGCTTCTTGCGCCGTTTTCATCCGGTATGAACCGGTTGACCCTCACTTTCTTGAGATTCGCGTCACCTGTAGGCCCGCCCACGATCGAGAGCACCGTGGCAAGGTCCGATCCTTCCCTGATGACATGATGGCCGGGATCGCCCACCTCGCCCCAGACGTTGACATACATGAGAATATTGCCCAGATCATCGGTGAAGTAACTGCCGGGCTGCACCGCCCCGTAACTCGGAAACTCCGTTCCGGACGGTGGTGCGGCAAGCGGCGCGGAGGGAAAAGCCGAGGAACCGAAACCGGGGGTTCCGGAAGCAGGGGAATCGAAAACCTGTGCATGCAAAACCGATGTCATGACCGGCAGTGTCAGCATTTGCATTGTCAGAAGACCGATAACAAGAGTTTTCAAGGCTTTTTTCATATCTCCCCCGGATTGTGATTGGTTGTAAGATGAAAATACTTTCTGGACCGCACGTCGAAATTTTCCTGCAAAAACATTCCCTTGCCGGCTCATGCCGCCATCATTCCCTTGAAAAGAAAAAGGGATGGAGGAATCGGAAAAAAGCACATAATGCTTTGCAGCGTATGCACGCACCCGGGAAATACCCGACGGGCTCATGGCTTCTTCGGCATGGAGAACCGGGCACATTTATTCAAAGTGTAATTTATTGAAATAAATTTTCACCTGAAAACAGGGAAACATCAGCATTCTCCATCGATCCCCTGCGTGTTTTCCGGAAAAACATCGAACGATTTCAGGAAAAGATCCGCTTCGTATCCCGAAAGGAATGCTTTTTCAAGGATATCGGAAACTGCGCCGGACCACGCTTCCGCCACAACGTCACGAGCGACCTCACCGGCGTCGCCCGAACGGACGAGCCCTTCGAGGGCGATCCAGGAAAGAAGGCGTACGAAGCGCTCTTCCCGGAACCAGCGTTTTCCATACAGATGTTCGACTGACAGAAAGCGCCCGACATGAGCCGACTCATGTTCTCCAAGAAGACCGGAAAGACAAAGGAACAGGTAATGTTCGGGACGTAACGGCGGCTCCAGGGCCGGTTCGGCCGCAAGCATGCACCAGAACATGTCCGTCAGATCGGTGACCGGCAACCGGAGCCTGTCCGCACTGCCGGACAGGACCTTTCGCAGCGGCCTGTCGAGCAGCCAGTCGTCCACGGGATCGTCCCTGTGCGGACAGGCCTCGCGCAGCATGCCGGAAAAGGCGCCGAGAGCATATCTTGTCAAAGAGAGATATCCGAAGGCGTCCGCGCCGCCGGCCGAAGGCGGAGCGAGTCCCGCGAGCAAGGTTTTGCCACGCTCTTCTCCCTCTTCGCGAAGCTTGTCGACGATGCCGCGGGCCGTCTCGAATGAAACCGCGGCAGACTCCGCAAGCATCCCGGCGTCTCCGCAGTCCAGATCGAGCAGCCGCCCTATCGCATTACCCGCATCATCGAGAAAACCGCCCAGAGCCGATCCGATCCTTTCGAGCCGCTTGCCGGGATCATCGATGGCGATCATTTCCATGAGAGCTTCCTCGTCGAGGAACGCTGCAACAATTTCATGCAGCGGTCCCAGGGCTATTTCGAGGGCCGCGGTATCGATCGAATCGACGCCTCGTCCCTGCAACTCGCCGCAAAGCCTGTCATAGGGATAAAGGCGGGAAGGGCGAACTTCCCTGAAATCGAGAAAAACGCTGTACTGGTAACCGCCGAGCAGGACATGGAGCCCCTCCTCACGCAGTTGCCCTACGGACCGGATGTATTCCAGGCCAGATACGTGCTCCCTGAAGATAACGAACGCCCCATCCGCATGTCCGAGCGCGAGACCTTCGGAAAGAGAGGTCTGCCGCAGTTGTCCGTCCTCGCGGAAACCGGCGGACATCCGTATCCACCCGTCGGCGGAAGAGTAGCTGTTGTTGTAGACGACGAGCGCTTTTTCATCTCCCTGGCGATTGGTATAGGCCAGTACGTTTTCGTTGACACCGCCCTGCGGGCTGTAAAAGTCGTAGAGACGGAAATGGCGGACTTCCGCGAAGAGGTACCGCTTCTTGAGAATGGGGAAAATTTCCCTTTCGTGACGGGCCACGAGAGCCGGGTCCTGGGTTTCGTCGAGGAGCGGCCGGGCGTATTCCATTCCGTACTTTTCGCCGAACCCCTCGACCTGTCCGTGGCCGAACATCGGCAGGCCCGGCACGGTGGCCATGACCATGCAGACCCCGAAATACTTGTCGCCCTTGCCGAACTGGGCGACAGCCGTATCCTCGTCGGGGTTGTTCATGAAATTGACGTACCGCTTCAGAATTCTCGCATCGTATTCGAGCGTGTTCTTTATGAGGTAACGGTAGCCTGCGTTGTCTTCCTTCTTGAGCATGTGCATGAACGCGCTGTTGTAGACCCGGTGCATGCCGAGCGTCCGCACGAAGTAGCCCTCGAGCATCCAGAAAGCTTCTGCGAGCAGCAGGGTATCGGGCGCCTCCTGATGGATACGGTCGACGACCTCCCGCCAGAACTCTTCCGGCATCGCCCGGTTGAATTCCTCCATGCTCATGGAATACGCTCCACGCGAGGGAATTCCCGGCGCGTGGCCCGGAAGCGGGAACCACAACCGCTGAATATGGCGCTTGGCGAGCACCATCGCCGCGTCGAAGCGTATGACGGGAAACATTCTCGCCACATGGAGGATCTGCTGAATGACGCCTTCGCGCACTTCCGGACTCAGAAAGTTCAGCTGGGCGGTATCGTTCCAGGGCATGGTGGTGCCATCGTTGCCGTGATAGAGATAGCGGGTGTCTCCTGTCTGAAAGTCGACCCGCTTGAAGGTTACCGCGGCATCCGAACGGTCCCAGTATCCGTCTTCGAGATAGATGCCGTAACGTCCGTCACTGCTGAGATTCGGTCCGTTGAAGGTATAGGACGGATACGGCGGCTCGGCGGCGGAAATGAACCAGTCGGGGTTCTCTTTCACGAGCTGCGAATCAAGTCCGGTATGATTCGGCACCATATCGCTCGCGAGGCGTATGCCCCGCTGCATGGCGCGTGTGCGGAGGTTCAGGTATCCCTCATACCCGCCCAGTTCCTCCGCGATATCGTAACGGTCGAGCGCGTATGCGGACGCTTTCGCGTCCCGGTTTCCCTGTATCTGCTTGATCTTCTGGGATGCGGGACTTCTTTCCCACAGTCCGATGAGCCAGAGAACCGTGAATCCCCGCTCCGCCATGATGTCGAGCTCGCCATCCGGTATATCCTGAAGACGGTGCACCGGCCGGCCGTAGGCCCTGCTCAGCTGGTCGAGCCAGACGAAGGTGCTCTTGGCGAGCATCACGACCTCCGGCATCCAGGAGGCGTCGGCGGAATAGTTTTCCGGGCCGTCTCCCGGATCGCCGTATTCCGGCGCCCGGACTTCCTTTTCGAACCACCCTTCGTGCCCCCGCCTCTCACGGTTTCCGATCTTTTCGAAAAACAGATAGCTGTCCTCGTCCTCGATCATGCCGATCCCCTGGTCGAGCATCTCCCACAAGGCGCTGCCTTCGAAAATATCCCCCCAGTGCAGCCTGATATAACGAAGCTGCCCGAGAATGGAGTTGGGAGAATGACGGAGCGGCAGGGTCAGAAATTCGGCCGGATCGAAGTTTCCGGGGCAGACGGGTCCGACAGCCTTGAGCGAACGGAGTGCGGCCTCGGCCAGAACGGAGAAGCCCCGTTCCTTCTGGATATCGCTGTCCGCCAGCAGAAACGCGAACGGATCGAATGCGGGATTCTGGTTGTTGAGCCATACCATCAGGGATTCCTCGACCGCGAGTTCCCTGTTACCGTCCGAGTCAAGGAATTCGGAAACGCTTTTCTTTCCGCTGAAAACTTCGCCGGGAGGAAAACGGTCGGCGAACATGGCCATATACCTCTGAAATGCACCGGTCGTCATGTTTCCGCTCACCGCCTGGGCGACCCGGCGCATCATATCGGGATTCGAGGCCAGCGCGAAGCGTGAAACGATCATGTGATTGAACGCATGCAGCACCTTCATGCCGTGCAGCTGGGCCGGCAGCAAAGGTTTCACGTTCTCCCCTGAACGGGCTTCCAGAAGTTTGTTGACGCTTTTGGCGAGGCGCTGCGCCTGTTCGAACGCAGCCTGCCTGTCGGAGGGAATGGCGAGTGATGCATGGCCCGCCGCCTGAAAAAGCTCACGCGCAGCACGGGTAACGTAAAAATGCTCTTTGGTCAGAGGATCCTGAAACAGAACCGGTGCGGAAGGCGCGTCTGGCATCGAAACGGTTGACTTATGATGGTTAAAAAATCAGGAGCATAATAATACGGCGACCGATACCTGTCGTTCGGTCTCCGTCATCCCGGTAAAGGTAAGCAATTTCCGCCATATTCATGCCCGGATGGAAAACCACCGGGAGGAAACCGTTGCCTCGAAAATGTTGCCCACCGGATTACACTGATTTTCACGGATGAAAAGCATGCCATAGAACCTTCTTGTGTGATACTCCGGACAGGATGCAATTTCCGCTTCAGTGCATCATCCGTGTAATCCGTGGGCAGAGAAAACGAACCCGTTCAAGAACACAACTCCTCTTGAAACGCCGGACGCCCGGCCATGGCCGGGCGTCTGACACGATGCGATATCCGCCGTTTTCCGGCTACCAGCCGTACTCGAGATACACCCTGTAGGTTTCCACGAGCATGAATGCGAGCACGAGGATACCGAAAATGGTGAAGAGCGGGCTTCTCTGTTCCTTCGATGCCTTCGTATCGATGAAAGGCACGAGAATCCAGACGATGGCGCCGATCGTGAAGAGAATGATCGCAAGCAACTCGCCGCCTTCGAACTTGAAGTCCTTGAGCAGCTGGAACTGCGCCCAGAAATACCATTCCGGCTTGATACCCTGCGGAGCCGCCGCCAGGGCATCGGCCTTGACACCGATTTCCCAGGGGAACATGACTGCCAGATAGATAAGAAGCGCGAAACCGATCATCCAGCCGATGGCGTCCTTGGCGAGGAACGTCGGGAAGAACTTCTCGTAACCTTTGATGAGGCCGGCCTCCTTGTAACCGATGGGAGCGGAGGTACCGAGCACCTGCACAAGCATGAGATGCGCTGAAAGCACGAGCATGACGAGGCCGGGAAGCAACACGACATGCATGGCGAACATACGGGTGAGGGTTTCGGCCGATACTTCAGGGCCTCCACGAAGGATCTCGACCAGGAATTCGCCGCCCGGAGCGACTTTCGGGACTTCGGTACCGACCTGGGTAGCGAAGAACGCAAGCTCGTTCCAGGGGAGGAGATAACCGGTAAAACCGAAACCGAGCGTGAGCACGAGAAGAACGAAGCCGCTGACCCACATCAGCTCGCGGGGCTTGCGGTACGATTTCATGAAAAAGGTGCTGAACATGTGAATGAAGGCCATGAGCACCATGAGGTTCGCCGACCAGGCATGTACCTGGCGGATCAGCCAGCCGTAAGGCACTTCAGTCTGGATGTAAACGAAACGCGCGAAGGCTTCGGCCTCGGTCGGTCTGTAATAGAGCAGGAGCAGCAGACCGGTGATGATCTGGATGATGAAGAAGAAAAGAGTGAGACCGCCGAAGTAGTACCAGAAGGAAAGGCGATGCTGCGGCACCTCTTTTTTCTTCATGTAATCGAGAATGGGCGTAACCACGGAAAAACGTTCCTGGAACCAGCCGCCGAGAGCGCCCTGCTTGCTGTCCCTGAAAGGGTTGGCGTCGGCACGCACCTCCTCGGGTTTGTACACGCCTTTCGGCGCGGATGACGCAGCCGGAGCCGCCGGTTTGGCCGCGGCCTTCGCCGGGGCTCCGGCAGCAGGAGCTGCCGGCTTGGGCTTGCCCGGAGCTGCCGGTTTGACTGCCGGCGGTTTCGGCTTGGCCGAACCGCTGCCGGCCGTAGCATTTTTATTGTTTTCTTCAGCCATATTTCCTGACTCCCTTGATTTTCAAGTAGTTAAGTTAAGCTTTCGAGATTACGAGATCGTCACCATCTACCCTGACATTGAAAGGAGCCAGCGGCAAAGGCTGAGGACCGGAAATGATCTCTCCGTTGGATTTGTAGCGTGCTCCGTGACATGCGCAGTAGATGAGATCCTCGTCGGGTTTCCACTGAACCAGACAGCCGAGATGGGTGCATACGGCGCTGACCGCGCTCAGCGTCCCGCCGTTGTTGACGACGATAACCTTGTCCTTGTTGAACTGAAAGATCTTGCCGCTGTCCGGCGGCACTTCGGAAGCCTTGCCGACCACGATTTCATTCTGTTCTTTCGCTTCCTTCTGCGCGGGGGGAATGATGTAGCGGACGACCGGATAGAGCGTGCTTGCAGCTACCACGGCGCCGATACCTCCGACAACCTTGCCGAGAAAGCTGCGACGCTCGAAATCAACCCCGCCCATGGAGCCTTCGCGGGCTTTGCCTGCGGATACCGCTCCCCTGGAGGAACCGGCGCCTCCCTCGAGCGAATCAAGCCTGGACGGGCTTTTGAAATTACTTTTTTGTGCCATTGCTGTCTATCTCCTTTTTATATGACTTGTGAACATCTCGCATAAACTTCTGCTCCCGACCGGCCGAACGCGCGGAACGGGACGCCGTCGCTTCATTCCGGAATCTGTCCGGATGGAACGGCGAGCCGGACAGGGTATACACACCGGCCCGATCCGACCATGACACGACAGCGTCAATGCGCCGTCCGGCCGGCAGTGCCTGTCGATACTGCTCGACAGAGCGGGACAGTATATGACCTTATCAGGTTTTTTCAGCAAACAAGGCTTTGAAATTAAAATTTTTTAGCTTTTAAACCAATTGAAACAGGTTTTCAGAAAATTATACTGATCGTACATCAGCGATTTCTCCCCACCCCTCCAGACACGGCAGCGCGTGAAGAACTGCAACAGCGGAGACTGCAGGCGGCCCGGCCTCAGGAATTCCGAGATCCCCTCGAACTCTCGGGGGCCCTCCCCGTCCATACTGCACGAAATATCGGTATTGAAACGCAGATAGAAAGGACCCGAATCGAGAACACGGCGCTGACGAACCTGCATGCTGAAACCGTTCCCCGCAAATAGAAGCTCCCGGCTGTGCAACGGCGCAAAAAGCCCCCGGTTGCCCCTCGATTGCCTGACATCCAGGTGCTCGTACACATCGAGCGAGCCCTGCTCGTTATCGTGCATCAGACAGAGCGTCAGCGGCGCATAGCCGTTGTTTCTGAAAAAGATGACGTAGTAGACCAGATCGAATCGCGGGGAAAACGCCCGGCCCCAGTACCATTTGTCGATGTACTCGTGTACCGGCATCACGCCGAGGTTGTGGTCGTGATACCCTTCTGCTATCAGCCGCAAGGTACGTGCGCGTTTCTTAAATGTGTCGTCCAGGGTTACCGAACCCGAAACGGCCGCTCTCGGAAGGGCGAGGAGCCACTCGTGACGAGGCACCCTGCCGTTGTTGTTACCGTCGCGTTTTTCGTAGGAAAACCGGCTGAGCGCCTCGAAAAGCAGTGTTGCTCGAACCCTCTTGCGTCTCGCGGGAAAATCGAAATCGATCTCGAGCGCATAGCAGTCCCTGGCCGCATCGTAAAAAAAACGGTTCTTCTCGAACCGGATACCGATACCGTCACGAACAGCCTCAAAAGAAGATGCCGGACCTTCCTTGATGAAATTGACGACCTCGCGGCCATTTTCGTAGAGCTGGAAACTGAAGCCCGCGTGGTCGGCGGCAAGGGGAGGATCGAAGGAGGCCCCGTCGCGGCGCCACTCCTGATAACGCTTCATGTAGTAGGGAGAGAACGCGAAACCTGCAAACCATATGCAGACGAGTGAAAGCCCCTGCTCCCTGTCTTCCGCGTCGAAATACCACCACTCGTAGGAACCGGGCTGCTGAAGATCATGCCAGATATCACGATCAGGCTCAGTGGAAATATTCATCCACTACAGGTTTTTTGTCTTGATTGGCGGCAACAGGGAAGGCTTACAACCTCGGGCAGTCGCACGACGGGGGACGTCGGCGGAACCTGCCTGGTGGACAGAGAGGGAATCGAACCCCCGACACAAGGATTTTCAGTCCTTTGCTCTACCAACTGAGCTATCTGTCCATGAAACGTGAAGGCAAATATACGGATAGCGAGGAATTTTGCAAAAGGAAAAGTCAAACGATGATAAAGCAACTGTTGAGCAAGAGGTACGGAAAACAACAGGAAAAGTGAATGGGGGATCACTTCTTACGCCATCAGGAGGTCTTGCCGACGGGCGTGATACCGGGCAGGCCGGGCTTTCCGCCACCGCCAGGAGGCGGCGGAGTGAGCGAGGCACCGCTGCACATCGCCCCGTCTTTGCCGCAACCGAGAAGACGCTCCTCGATCTCCATGGAAACCACCTGCATCTCCGGCTGTTCGTAAGGAAGCCTTTCCGGCCCCGTGCGATCTTCCGAGTTGTTCTGTGTCATGATTGTTGAGAATGGTTAATGAAAACTGTCACTGCTTTCAGGCAACGATAATTATGGAATATGCCTGTATAAATATAAGAAAACATTTTTCAGGTAAAAACCATCCGGATCGCCCCCGCGTCAACCCGAAAGCAGCCATCGCTTGACCTTCAGGACGCTTTCCTGCCTGTCGATGGCCGCAAGCGCCTCGCGGTCTTTCCGGATCAGTTTCCATAACGCGCCCGAGTATTTTCTGATCCGCTCCCCGTAATAAAGAGGATAACGAAACAGTATCTCGAGAGGGTGCCTGGCGTCCGGGTATTTCAGCGCGATGGTGCGGGGTGCGGGCAGCAGGCTTTCAAGTATGAAACCGGGGCTCTTTTCTCCTTCCCGCCGGAGCCGGAGAGAGAAAACGGGGTTGTTCGGTTCATAGGAAGCGAAAACAAGTTCCCTGCACACCTCGTAATGGCTTTCCTCGAACCCGATATCGCCGAATTTCCCGAAAAAGCCCTCGGGCAACGGCACATGCAGCAGTTCTTCGAGCAGTCTGAGGTTTACCTGCAGCGCCCTTGCCGCATTCCATCGAAAAGCGGTTTTCAAAAGCTGCGACCAGTCGATCCTGTCGCCGAAAACATGCATCACCGCCGACATATCATAGAGCCCGCGAAGCCCCAGACTGAAGGTATGGTTTGCAAGATGCACCGCCAGATACAGGAAGAGATCCTCGGGAGAGAGTTCACGCCGCATACCCGTCGATCCGTCGACCGTCACGGCGCGCTCCCAGAGCGCATCGATGTCCACGGTGATCCTGTCGGCAGGGTCCATGAGGTCCCAATGCACCTCGATCATCGCTCCGGCTTCGGCATGCCGGTAACGCAGATGGTGTCCTTCCTCGAGCAACGGGCCACCGAACGCCTGCAGAGGACGGAAACCCTGATCGACGAGAATATTGTCCATACTTCGCAGATCCCCTCTTCTGACGAGTATGTCGATATCGCTCATTTCCCGAAGCGCGATGGTGTCGTAAACCCGCCTGGCGAGATCGATGCCCTTGAGCGGAATCACCTCTATCCCCGCTTCGGCGCAGGCGGCAAAAACCCGGTCCGCATAATGATAGTGGATGCTGTTCTGTTCCGCCGTCCTGAGATAGGCCGCTCGCAGCCTCTTTTCAACGAAACCGGGAACTGAGGTCCCCGAGGAACGAAAAACGGCATGGGCGAGGGGAAGGATGCCGTGGGCCTCGCCCTCGATGCAGAACTCCCGCCATTCCTGCGGCAGAAGAGCTTCCGCCGATCTCCTCGCTGTCGTCTCATCGGTTCTCAGGACGGCGAGAAGGGCTTTTCTGACCGCGGATTCATCCGACACGACCCGTCCTCCCGTGGTAATGTTTCGCCTGGGCGTTATACAGCTCGGCGTAATGGCCCTGCCGACCCAGCAGTTCGTCGTGCGTACCGGACTCGACGATACGCCCCTGCCGCATCACGTGGATGCAATCGGCCATCCGGAGGGTCGAGAAACGGTGGCTGATCAGAATCGCGCTTCTGCCGTCGATCAGTTTCCTGAAATTGCTGAACAGGCGATCTTCGGCAATCGGATCGAGGGAACTGCTCGGCTCGTCGAAGACAAGAACATCCGCATCCCGCCAGAAGGCTCTCGCCAGGGCGATTTTCTGCCATTCCCCCTTGCTGACCTCATGACCCTCGGTGAACCAGCGTCCGAGTTGCGTATCGAAGGCGGAGGGGAGCTTCTTTATGAACGGGGCGGCGCCCGACAGCTCTGCGGCTTTTTCTATCTTTTCAGGATGCGGGGGCACCCCGATGTTGCCGAGCCAGATGTTTTCGGTTACGCTGAGCGCGTAATGGGCGTAATCCTGAAAAACAACCCCTATTTTCTTTCTCCATTTCGCCGGATCGAACCTTCGCAGGTCGGACCCGTCGACCGTTATCGATCCTTCCGTCGGATCATAGAGCCTGCAGAGGAGCTTGACAAGCGTCGTTTTCCCCGATCCGTTGTCCCCGACGATGGCAACCACCCGTCCGGGGGAGATCTCGATATTGATGTCGCTCAGAACCGGCTCCCTGCTGCCGGGATAGGTGAACCCCAGTCCGTTGCACACAAGACCTTTTTCAATTGTCTCCGGAAGCGGTTCGGGATTCGAAGGTGCTGCGATTCCCGGCTTCAATTCGAGAAATTCATACAGGTGGGACAGAAAAAGGTTGTCCTCATACAGGGCGGCAAAGGAGCGGAAAACCGTCTGCATGTAATTCAGGCCTCCCTGAAAAGCCAGGTAAAAAGCAACCAGATCGCCGAGCGTCCGCTCTCCTCCGATCGTCCGGAAAGCGATCCATGCAACCGATGCGAACAAAACGCCCACGACGAGCAGCTGGGCGAGAATATCCATGAGAGCGCGCGACCGGTAAAGATCGAGACGCCGCTCCCGGATGGCCGAGCGAAGTTTCTGGTAACGCCGGCGGAACAGCTCTCCGAGATCGAACACACGGAGTTCCTGGGCTCCGGAGATATCCGTCATGACACTGTGATAATACCAGGCCCTGCGTTCGTTTTCGGTCTGCGAACGGTCCAGATCGTACACTTTCTGCGAAAAGACCAGGCGGATGGCGGCAACGGGTATGGTGGCGAGCAGAAGGGCGAGCACGAGCACTCCGCCGAAGGAATACAACAGCGCCATGATGCCTGTGAGCGCTATCGCGCTGCGCGCGATCTCCATCAGTCCGTTGACGACGCGCGGAAGGCGGAAAGGCGCCTCTTCCTGGGCTCTGTGGAGCGTATCGTAATAGTCGGGATTTTCATAATACGCCAGATCGACCGCTATGGATCTTTCGTGCAGGATGTCGGCCACCTTGTCGGAGAGGATCTGCGATTGCGCGGAGCCGGTATACTCTCCGAGAGAACGGGCGAGAGCGACGCCGAGAGCGACCGCCGCAGCAAGGCCGATCCAGAGCAGCAGCGGGCCGTAATCGGACTCCGGCGCCGCACGGGAAGAAAGCAGGACGGAAACCTCGTCGACGATCCGTTTCATCAGGTAGAACGCGGCGATGGGAAACAGGCCCTGGACAATCACGAGCAAGGCATTGACCGATGTCCAGCCGGCCGCGAAGCGCCACACTATCCGCAGAGCACGGTCGAGATGCAGGGCGGTTCGTATCCTGAAGCGCAAGGTTGAAAAATCGGCCATCCTTTCCTCCGGGGGATTTTCACTGTTCTTTCCTGCCTGTCAACGCATTCCGTAACCGACGCAGTGCCCGATACGACAGGATGCCGACCGGACAGGTCAGGGCCCAGAGAACACCGAGCGCCTTCCAGCGACCCCTATGGTGATCGCGGACACCGCCACGGTGCCATGAACGGACGACGGTCCCGATTACCCTGCTGCATTCCAGAGGCCCCTCGCATTCGGAACGGTAACGGGCATCTCCTCTCAGCACCACGCCACAGCGGTCGATCCTGACAACCCGGTGCACGACGTAGCCGCCGTCCCGGTATCGCGCGAGCACTATCTCCCCGATACCGGGACAGGTTCCACAAGGTTGCAGTTCCACGGTTTCGCCGCCATGGATAAAGGGAACCATGCTGTTGCCCCGCACGGTCATGCGAACCCGCTGCCGCCTCGAAAGAGCATCCTCGACAACGGGAATGAAATCCTCGCCGGAAACGATCACAAGACCGAGCGAACAAGTTCGACAGCCTCGGGTTCGGCCCGGCAGCGAAGCAGGTAAACGGGCACGCCGCGCACCAGCTCCTCCAGGTTTCCGAACGCACGCCGCATGAGGGCCCTGTCCCAGTATGGCAGAAAAGCCCTGCAGGCGAGCCGGGCCGCCGCCGTCGGCAGGGAAAGCCTTTCGATCGCGTTTTCGGAGGCCTGTTCGAGCATGACGATCGCCCTGAGCGGCGCGGCGTGGTTGCGTGAGCATCCCGGATAGCCGCCCCAGGGCGTCCCGTAACAGGTCGCACCTTCCCCGGCGCGACAGCGAACGGCCACGCGATCGTCCGTCATGGCGACCACGCCCTCCCTTTCCCGCCACAGATCGAGCTGCGTACTCTTTCCCGCACCGGATCGTCCCGAAAAAACAATTCCCCGGCCGTTGTCGTCTACCGCCGAAGCGTGGAACAGCAGCCCGTCCGTACCCAGGATGGCGGTCCGCACGGCAAGCTCGCCTGCGCCGAGCGACAGCAGGCTGTGCCAGCCTGCGCCGGACCTGCGCTCGCGGAGCACGAGATCGTCCCACGCTTCGTTCGCATGGAGAAGGCTCCTGATTTCCTCCCGGGGGAGGTCCTGCGTACGGTCGGCGTAGCTTATTTCCGCGCACCATGCCCGCTTCGTCCTGAACATTCGCCAGATTGCGCCGGGATCGTAGACGAGTTCGCCTTCCGGCGACAGCGGTTCGGAACTTTCCCGCCAGTCGATCCGGACCACCCCGGCAGCCGGCCGGGGTTCTCCTGAAAACGGGCCGAGCCTTTCCTCGAGAATCATGCCGGGAAGGGAAAACGGCGCGGTGACCTCTATCCGCATGCCGGCGATGGAGAAACAACGGGTTTGTCGATCAGGACTCATAGCGCTTTTTCCTTTCTTTGGCGACTGAACAGAGATACCGGACGCTCCCGGAAAGCTCGCCGTGTTCGAGACTGGACCATGCCGGGCAGATTGCACAGTAGTGGACGGCATCGCAGTCCCGGCACTCGGCTGAAAGTCCCGGAGCCCTGTGGACATAGTCGACCACCCCGGCCCAGGCCTTCCTGAAGCCGTGGACAGGCACCAGAATACCGGGCTCCGGAAGGTCCAGACAGACATGCATCCTGCCGGCCGCGTCGATAACGAACGCCGACTTTCCCGCCTGGCAGTAAAAATTTTCAGGCGCCGCCTTTTGTATCCCTTTCCGCCACTCGTCCAGCATGGCGGAATCCAACGATTCGAGACGAATGGCCTCCTCCGGCGTCAGGCGGCATGCATCGACGTCCGACGGCCCCCCGTCGGTCCGTCCGGTGAGCATCCAGGATGCGGAAAGCGGGAGACCCCACTGGTCGGCCAATTCCCGCATGAGCGGCAGTTCGCGCAGGTTGCTCCGGGTGATCGTGGCCTTCAGACTCACGTTGACACCGTGCTTCAGGAGCGCCTCGATGCCCTTGCGGCAACGCTCGAAACTCCCCCTGACACCGGTTATGCCTTCATAGGTCGCGGCGGTGGCTCCGTAGAGAGAAACTTCGATTTTGTGAGGAGGAGCGTCGGCAAGACGCTCTGCGACGGACGAATTGCAGAGCGTCGCGTTCGTATACAGCGAAATGACAAACCCCATGGTTGTCAGGGGATCGTAGATATCGAAGAAATCGGGCCGGAGAAAAACCTCCCCTCCCGTAAGCAGGAGAAACAGCGTACCTTCCTCTCTTGCCTGACGGGCTATATCGAGCCAGGAAGAGGCGGAGAGTTCCCGGCTCGCCTCTTCGGCGTCCGAAGCCTGCATCGCGACATAGCACATCCTGCAACCGAGGTTGCAGCGGCGGGTCAGTTCGAACGTTGCGTTCAGGGGCTGAAGTCTTTCGGATGCAATCCGCTGGAGTTCCCTGACAAGCTCGCCGTAATGGGACGGCAGGCCGCTCATGCGAGAAGCCCGTTCTCCCGAAGCTCTCCGGTAAATGTCCTGACATCAGCCGCAGCCTGGTCCGGACCGACGTCGAAACGCTCCACGAGACCGGCGGCAAGTTCAGCCGCGGTCTTCTCATCGGCGAGTTCCTCCCAGATAAACGCCGCCGTGGCGTTGAGCGTGATGATGCCGTTGGTGTCCATGACCTGGGCCCCGATGGGAACGAGCAGGTTCTCGTCGCCGACCTGCTGAAGCAGAAAACTTTCCTTTCGTTTCATGGCATTGGCTTGTTGTGGATCGGAACGCTTCGGATCAGGCCCCGGCCGCAGGGACGCTTTCGATCCCTTTTCTGAGACGCCTCACGACAGTATCCCTGCCGAGAACTTCGAGCATGTGATAGAGACTCGGACCGAATCCCACGCCGGAAGTAAGAATCCTCAGCGGATGGATGAGAAACGCCGGTTTTTTCCCTTTCGGCTCGACAAATGCTTTCAGGGCCTCCTCGATAGCGTCGGCGCTGAAATCTTCCAGGCTTTCGAGCACCCCGATGAACTCATCGAGCAACAGATTCGTATCCTCGGCCCATCGCTTTGCCACGGCTTTTTCATCATAGGACCCGGGATCGAAATAGAAATAATCGCAGAAGGTGACGAACTCACTCTCGAAATCGACCCGCTCGCGCATCAACCCGATTACCTCGCGGAGATAGTCTTCGGAAGTTATTCTTTCCGGGGCCATATCGGTAGCCCTTTTTGCCAGCTCTTCATCGAGCAGGGGCCTGATTGCGGCGATGATCTTTTCGACCGGACGCTCCTTGATATACTGCTTTTCGAGCCAGCCGAGTTTCTCCACGTTGAAGACAGCGCCGGCCTTGCCGACCCTTTCAAGGCTGAATTTCTCGATCAGCTCGTCGATGCTGTACATCTCTTTTTCGGTGCCCTCGCCTTCGTTCCATCCGAGCAGGGCGACGAAATTGAGAATCGCCTCCGGGCTGTAACCCCTGGCGAGAAAGTCTTCCACGGCGACATCTCCCTGCCGTTTACTGAGCTTCGAACGGTCCGGATTCAAGAGCAGCGGCAGATGAGCGAATCTCGGAGCCTCCCATCCGAAAAACTCGTAGAGCAGCAGATGCTTGGGCATGGAAGAGAGCCATTCCTCGCCTCGAATGACATGGGTGATTTCCATCAGGTGGTCGTCGATGACACTGGCGAAATGATAGGTCGGAAAGCCGTCGGACTTCATCAGAACCTGATCGTCGATCGTCGCCGAATCGAATTCCACCGGTCCGCGGACGATATCGTCGAACATGACGGAAATGTAATCGGGAACCCGCATCCTGACGACATACGGCACTCCCTCGTCCAGCTTTTTGCGTATCTCGGAAAGCGGCATGCTGCCCCCCATGTCCTCGGGCAGCCACTTGCGGTTGTATTTGGGCTGAAGCCCCTGCTTCATCTGCAACTGACGGTTTTCCTCGAGTTCCTCGGCCGTGGAGAAACAGTAGTAGGCGTTTTTCTGTTCGAGAAGCTGTTCGCAGTATCCGGCATACGTCGCAAGCCGTTCGGACTGGACATAGGGCCCGAAATTCCCCCCGTGCACCATGCTCTCGTCCGGCCTGATGCCCGTGAGATCGAGCATGCTGAGCAGACTCCTGTCGGCCCCCTCGACCTTTCTCGCCTGATCGGTATCTTCGATCCGGACGATAAAGTCGCCCCCCATTCTTTTCGCATAAAGGTAATTGTACAGGGCTGTACGGAGGCCTCCGACATGGAGATACCCGGTAGGCGAAGGAGCGAATCTCGTTCTGACCCTCTCGACAGGCGTGGTTTGCATAATGACGTCGGGCTTTTCTTTTTTCGTTTACAGGACAAGCATTTCTGCCGGTTTTCAAGGCAATGAATTTAAAAAAAAGTCGCTGTTATTCCTACAGCGCAGCCCCTGCGACGAACCACGGAGGGACATTCCCGGAGGGCCGGAGACCGGAAAGAAGCGCCGGAAAACATCACACCTGCGTAAACTTTTTGCGTTTCGTTATAGTTTTAGTTTTAATTACTTTTAAAAAAGCAAGTTACAAGAAACGAACCCGGAAAGGAAAGGTTTACTGATGACTGAAAAGGAGCAAAAAAGAAAACGGAACAGCGAAAAATTCCGGCCGGTAAAGGATCAGGAACCCGAGTCCGGAGGATGGTTCGGCGGCGGAGGAGGCGGAGAACGCTTTCCGAGAGTGCTTGTCTATATCATGATCTTCATGGTGTTCATTTTCGTTTTCCAGCGGTTCTTCAACGGCGACACCGCGCCGGAAACGACCTATAACGAGTACCAGCGGATTGTTGAATCCGAGCTTGTCTCTTCGGTTACGGTGGAGACCTCTCCCGACCGCTCGGCGCTGCTCAGGACGGTTCTGAAAAAAAACGCGGCCCTGAAACTTGTCGACGGCTCGACTCTCGAGACGGACCGCTTCGTCACCCGGGTTCCTGAATTCTCCATGGAACAGGCCGACCGGCTTTCCGGCAGGGGCATTCAGGTAACCGTTCGTGAAAGCTCCAACGATTTCAACAACTTTCTCATCCTGCTCGCCCCCTGGCTTATTTTCGCGGCCGTCTACTTCCTGATTTTCCGTCGGATTTCCATGCAGAACGGAGGCGCACAGAAAAACATTTTCGCTTTCGGCAAAAGCCGGGCCAAGCTGTTCAGCGATTTCGACGTTAAAACGACGTTCGCCGATGTCGCCGGCGCCGACGAAGCCGTCGAGGAGCTCAAGGAAACGGTCGAGTTCCTCATGAATCCGGAGAAATATCAGAAAATCGGCGGCAAGATACCCAAGGGCGTGCTGCTGCTCGGCCCTCCCGGCACCGGAAAGACGCTCCTTGCCAAAGCGATTGCCGGCGAGGCGAAAGTCCCGTTTTTTTCGATCTCCGGCGCGGATTTCGTCGAAATGTTCGTCGGTGTCGGCGCCGCAAGGGTTCGCGATCTTTTCGAAACCGCTAAAAAGAATACCCCGTGCATCATTTTCATAGATGAAATCGATGCCGTCGGCAGAAGCCGCGGAGCAGGGCTCGGCGGCGGCCACGATGAACGCGAACAGACGCTCAACCAGCTTCTTGTGGAGATGGACGGATTCACGACGAAGGACAACGTCATCCTGATCGCGGCGACAAACCGCCCGGATGTACTCGATACCGCCCTTCTGAGGCCCGGGAGGTTCGACCGGCAGATCATGATCGACAAACCCGATATACGGGGACGGGAAGCGATACTGAAGATCCATTCGAGGAAAACGCCTCTTGCCGCCGATGTCGATCTGAAAACAATCGCGCAAAGCTCTCCGGGTTTTTCAGGCGCGGACCTGGCCAACCTGATCAATGAAGCCGCTCTTCTGGCCTCGCGTGAGGGCAGGACGGACATCAGCAGTGAAAATTTCGATGACGCGAGGGACAAGATTCTGATGGGTCCGGAACGCAGGAGCATGTACATTTCGGACAAGCAGAAAAAAATTACGGCTTACCACGAATCAGGACATGTCCTGGTCGCAAAATTCACCAGGGGCTCCGACCCGATCCACAAGGTAACCATCATTCCAAGAGGGAGATCGCTTGGTCAGACCGCCTACCTGCCCGAAGAAGACCGCTACACGCAGGATCGCGACAACCTGATCGCGATGATCACCTACGCTCTCGGAGGAAGGGCCGCCGAAAAGCTTGTTTTCGACCAGACCAGCACCGGTGCGGAAAACGATATAGAAAAAGCGACGGAAATTGCGAGAAAAATGGTTCGCAACTGGGGAATGAGCGAGAAACTCGGCCCGATCAATTACGGAAACGGCCACAAGGAAGTGTTTCTGGGCAAGGATTATTCGCACGTAAGGGAATACAGCGAGGAAACGGCCCTGCAGATCGATGTCGAGGTGCGCAATATCGTCATGGAGTGCATGGATAACGCGAAACGTATCCTGAGCGACAAGAAAAACCTGCTGGACGCCATCGCAACCGAGCTTATCCGCAAGGAATCGCTCGACGGCGAAGAGATCGACGCGATAATCAGCGCCGGAGGAAGTGCCGCCGCGGCATCGTAACAACATTTTACCGTAACGGTCATGCAGTTTGTCTGGATGTTTCTCACCGGCATCGCCGCCGGAATCCTTTCCGGCATGTTCGGCATAGGCGGCGGTATACTCATCGTGCCCGCCCTGGTAATCATCGCGGGCATGACGCAGCAGACGGCAACCGCGACTTCCCTGATCGCCCTCCTGCTGCCGGTCGGCATCCTCGGGGTCATGGAGTATTACCGCATGGGAAAAATCGACGCTGAAAACATCTGGTTCGGGCTGCTGATCGCCCTGGGACTTTTTGCCGGGGCTTTTTTCGGAGCAAAAATCGCGGTCGGACTGACAAATGAGGTCCTTCGCAAGATGTTCGCTGTATTTATTGGAATTGTTGCGGTGAGACTGTGGTTACAATAGATAGAGGTAACGTTTTTTAAACCTGAAACTTACTCCCATGGGAAAGACAACTACGAAAGCCGACCTCGTCAATACGATTTCGCACAGGACAGGCCTGACCAAACATGAAACAGAAGCTGTCGTGGATTGTCTTTTCGACAGCATTATCGATTCGTTGAAGGAAGGAAAGCGGATCGAGATACGGGGCTTCGGCTCGTTCAACATACGCTACAAGAACCAGCGGATGGCCCGCAATCCCCGGACAGGCGAAAAAGTAGCCGTGGAAGCGAAAAACGTTCCGACATTCAAGATCTCCAAGGAGTTCAAACACGCCGTCAGCCAGAGTCTCAAGACTGACTGAGACTCCGGCGGCTGGCACCGCGCCTTTCGCGGGCAGGTGAGGGCGGAGTGCTCGCTCCGCGGATACGGGTTCAGAGGTAGAAGGGGTCCTTGACGAGTTCGAGAGTGAGCATGTGCTTGTCCGTGAAGCAGACTTTTATGTAGTGCCGGTTTTCTTCCCTGAAAAGGTCGCTCCCTTTTTCCGCTGCGTGGAAAATGATGTGGCCTTTTTCGTGTCCGAGTTCTTTTCTCAGCTCCCCGCTTTTCCTGAACACGATGTTGGTGTACTGCTCGCCCTCGCGAACGGCAACCTGTCCGTTGCCGTCACAGAAATCGGTCAGAAGATCGGGCGCGGCAAGAAGGGACATCTCCTTGCCGATCCAGATGCTGAGCAGTTCAAGATGAAACGGCAGATACACCGAGTTCCTGAAAACCATCCCTTTGTCGCCATCCTCTATTGCCTTGACAAATCCCTTCATGACTCATGCGGGTTAATGGTTGAAAAATAAAAACCAGATAACGGCGAACACCGGAACGAGAATCGGCAGCGAATATTTGTAGACATATTCGACGAAGCTCGGCACGTCGGCATCCGCCTGCTCGGCGATATTCTTCACCATGAAATTCGGAGCGTTGCCGATATAGGTCATGGCGCCGAAAAATACCGCGGCCACCGAAATGGCGAGAAGATAGACATCCGAAGAGACGTCCCCTTCGATGGGTGAGGGCATGCCGGAGGCGAAGCCGCGCACAGCATCGACCGAACCGATATCGGAACCGAACTTGCCCATGGAGCCCGCAAGGAAGTTCAGATAGGTCGGAGCGTTGTCCAGAACGCCGGAAAGCGCACCGGTGAGCCAGTAAAATCGGGAAACCGAAAATTCGGCGGCGTGCGACTGCGCGTAGGCCCCGATCAGTTCGAGCGCGGGAATCATGGTCGAAAAAATACCGATGAACAGAAACGCGACCTCCTTTATGGGTTCGAAGTTGAACTCGTTTCCTTTCATGGCTTCCTTGTCCCCTGCCTTGTATGCGGCATACGCGACGCTGAACATGATCACCTCACGGATACCGAATGGTACGTGAAACATGTCCTGCAGGCTCGGAAATCCGGGGATGACCGCCGGATCGAGAAACACCGAGACGATGACGATCGCGAGAAAAAGAAAGCTTCTCGCTCCCACGACCCTGATGCCTCCGCCGGTATGCCCTTTCAGCTCTTTCGGCATGTCGCCCTCGCCGACCCTTGCATCGAACACGACGAAAATCCCTATGAGCACCAACACGGCGGACAGCCAGATATACCAGACCTCTGAAAGAATCCAGAAGAACGGAACGCCCTTGAGAAAGCCGAGAAAGAGCGGAGGATCTCCGATAGGCGTCAGCCCCCCGCCGATATTGCTGACGAGAAAAATGAAAAAGACGATATGGAACGGCTTGAGACGCCCCTCGTTGATACGCATATAAGGACGGATAAGCAGCATGGAGGCTCCGGTCGTACCTATGATATCCGCAAGCAGCGCGCCGAAAAACAGCAGACCGCCGTTCAGGAGCGGCCTGCCCCGCTGCTCGATCTTGATCAGAATACCGCCCGAAGCGATAAACAGGGACGCTATCAGCGCGATAAACGAAATGTATTCTTCGAGTGTGTGCAGCAGCGCATGGGTCCCGTGATCCATGAAAAAGCCGTAGTAGCCGGCGACGATCGCACCGAGACCGACGGACACCTTGGGATAGTTGTGTTCCCAGAAATGATGATAGAACAATGGGCCGGTAGCGATCATGAGAAGCAGTATGACGAACGGGACGACCATCCATACAGGGGGAAGATGATGCACCGCCGCTGCCGCATGAGCGGCAGCGGTGGTTTCAGATGCAAACAGAACCCCGTTAAAACCGGCGACGAAAAGAAGAACGGTCAGCGCCGTTGAAAACATGCGAAACAGGGAATCTTTCATGGAAATGTTCAATGAAATGATTTGGGTATAAGGAACAACTCGGTCAGAAGATCATTCGCCCTCGAATTCCGTGAGACAGTAGAGCTTGTATCCCTTCTCCTCGAGCTTTTTCTGGCCGCCGATGTCGGGAAGATTGACGATGAAAGCCATTTCCGCGACGACTCCGCCGACTTTTTCAACCAGGGCTGCCCCGGCAAGCGCCGTTCCGCCTGTCGCCAGCAGGTCGTCGACAAGCAGCACGCGCGCTCCCCGCTCGAGGGCGTCGATATGCATTTCAACCTTGTCCGTTCCGTATTCGAGCTGGTATTCCTGATCAACCACTTCTCCCGGCAGCTTCCCCGGTTTCCTGATCGGCACGAATCCCTTGCCGAGGGTGTAGGACAACGCGCCGCCGATAATGAAACCGCGAGCCTCCATGCCGATGATCATATCGAAATCGGAACCGTTCTCGAGGTAATGCTGGGTGAACTGGTCGATGACGAGCCTGAAACCGACCGGGTCCCTGAGGAGAGTGGTGATGTCGCGGAACATGATCCCTTTCTGGGGATAATCGGGTATCGTGCGGATGCGTGACTTGATTGGCATTGCAGGAAATAATTAGAAGTTAGAAAAAACAAATCCGTCTGTTTCCGGTATGCGCAAAAAACTTTTCAAGTTACGATTCTGCCCTCTAAATGCAAATCGGGCGCGATCCTTTCCGCCAGAACCGTCGCCTCCCTGCCTATGAGCCCCTCGGCCTCGCATCCACTCCCTGCCGGCACGTCCACCCTGATGTAATTCCCGGAATATCCCGAACAGATGCCGCCTTCGGCGGTTTCGAAAAGCACCTGAAGCCTTCTGCCGACATGGCGTTCGACGAATTCGCGTTTCTTTTTCTCTCCGAGTTCCAGAAGCAGGCGGCTTCTCCGGCGAACGGTGTCCGCAGGAACTATCGTGCGCGCTCCCTGCTCCACCTCCCTCGACAACAGGGTGGCCGGCCTGACCGAACAGGGAAACACATGCAGATAGGCGACGGGGAGACCCTCGAGCAGAGTGCACATCGATCCGAAATCCTTTTCGCTTTCTCCCGGATAACCGGTCATGACATCCGCGCCTATCGCGCCATCGGCGATCACATCGACGGCCCGCAGAAATTTCTCCCTGTATTCAGCCAACGTGTAACGACGGCGCATGGCTGCGAGAATACTGTCCGAGCCTCCCTGCAGGGGAAGATGAAAATGCGGCATGATTTTCGAAGATGCCGCAACGGTTTCGAGAAGCCGCTCGTCACAGCGGTCGGGTTCGATCGAACTGATCCTGATGCGCGCTACGTTTACGGACTCCAGTTCCACGAGAAGATCAGCCAGCGTTGCGCCCCTGTAACGGTAATCGGCGATATTGACTCCCGTGAGCACGATCTCGCGGTAGCCCGCTTCGGCAAGAGCCGAGGCGTCGGCCAGTATCGCCTCGGCACCGACCGAACGCGACCGCCCCCTGGCCAGAGGAATGGCGCAATAGGAACAGCCGTAGTCACAGCCGTCCTGGATCTTGAGAAAAGCACGTGTTCTGGATGCCGAACGGCCACGGATCAGCGAACGGGCGGGAAGCGCCTCGTCCGGGTAAGTCGAGGGTGTCGAAACCTCCCGGCGTACTCCTCCTCCGGCGAGCCGATCGTAGTTTGCGGGCTGAAACTTCTCCCTGGATCCGAGAATCACATCCACTCCCGACAGACTCTCGATGCTGTCGGGATCGAGCTGCGCGTAACAACCGACAACCGCTATTCGGCTGTCCGGGTACCTCTTTATCATTTTCCTCACCTGCTGACGCGACTTCCGGCCCGCCTGCCCGGTCACTCCACAGGTATGGACAACGACCAGATCAGGGTGGTCTTTTTCTCCGGCGATTTCCCAGCCGGCCCGGATGAAACCGTCGAGTATCGACGATGTCTCGGCATAGTTCAGCTTACAGCCGAGCGTAACGGCCAGTACCCTTTTTTTTTGTTGCATCTCCTACAGAAATAAAATTTTTGTCCACGAACATAAAACGGAAAAAACACACAGCCAACACAGAACTATTACGCCACATATGCATTTTTTCATATATATCATTCTATCATTCAGAAAAAAAAGAATGAACTTATTGCTTTCAGCAAGGCTTTGATTTATATTGGCAAAGGCTCCAGGTATAAAACCGGGCAACCATTTAAAAACAAAAAGGAACGTTATGACTATGAGAAAAAGCGATGTATCGGCACCGGACAAGTACGATCTGTTTATCCAGAAATTCGATCAGTTTCAGTCGCTTGTCGAAGAGAAAAAAGAATTACAGGAAAAAATAGCACAGATACAAAACGAGTGCCAGGAAAGAATCCTTCCTCTTGAAAACGAGCTTTCCTCCGTCATGAGGCGGCTCGACCAGAGGTTGTCGAGGCTGGAAGGCGCGACCGAAAAAGCCGAAACCGGAGAGGGCGGTTATATCAAATACGGCCGGGGACAGCTCGGACAGGCCATCAAGGACCTGCTTCGCTCCAATCCCGAAAAAGCCTTCAAGCCGAAGGAAATCGCCGAAGCGCTGAAAACGAAAGGCACATCGGTGAGCCTCTGGTTCAACAAATACGGTATGACCGACAGCGAAATCGAGCGCATTCCCTCAGGGAAAGGCGGCAAACGGTTCGTCTACAAGATCAGGTGATATCCCCGGACAATCAGCCAGGCAATGAACGACAGGAGCGGCTTTGTGAAAAGCCGCTCTTTTTTATGGGCACCTCTTACCTGTTCCGCGCTTCAATCGCATCGTTGTCCCGACAAGTCGGGACTCCGCCGTCTGCGCTCCGTCCGCCTTGCATCCCGATGGAATCAGGACTCATGACACAATAGAGGCGCCCTTTTATGCCTTGCACCGGCAATGGAAGACGTCTCAGTAGCCGAGGTTGCGTTTGTTGCGATGAAAATTAAGCGCCAGGGCGACCATCGCCATGTTTGCAAGAAGCGAGGACCCTCCGTAGGAAAGAAACGGAAGAGGAACGCCGATAACGGGAAAAAGCCCGATAGTCATTCCGACATTGATCAGCACATGAACCAGCCAGAGTGAAACAAACCCCACGAGTGTCAGCTCGACAAACTTGTTTTTAATGATGCTGACATGCCAGAGCAGGCGAAGAAGAAGAGCAAGGAACAGCCCGAGTAGCGTCATGGTACCGATAAGCCCCATCTCCTCCCCGATGACGCAGAAAATGAAATCGGTCCATTGCGCGGGAATGAAACGAAGCTGTGTCTGCGTTCCCTCGAGAAACCCTTTTCCGAACACCCCTCCCGAACCGATGGCGATCTTCGCCTGAAGGGCATTGTATCCCGCTCCTTGCGGGTCGGACATCGGGTCGAGAAACGTCTGGATCCTTTTCATCTGGTGAGGCTTGAGGATATCTCCCGCGAACCGCATGGCCAGAAGACCGCCCGCAAGACCCCCGAGTGTCGCGGCGAGCTGGGAAAACCTGAATCCCTTGCGAAGGTAGAAAAGCAGCGCGAAACCCGCGACTGAAAAAAAAACAAGCATGTATATATTGAAAAATCCCATGACGGTAAGCACGAACGGCAGGATCAAAAGAAGAAGGTAATACACGTTGAAGCCCGCCATGATCATGATGGGAAAAACAAACGAAAGATAGGTCAGGGTCGTGCCCATGTCCGGCTGCAGCATGACAAGCAGCGCGGGTATCAGGGCTATCGTCAATGCAACGACAACGTGCTGGACCGAGGAGATATCGGTTTTATCACTCGAAAGATAGCGGGCGAGCGCAAGAATGGTGGTCACCTTTGCTATTTCAGAAGGCTGGAGGCTGACAAAACCTATACGAAGCCAACTGGTCGCACCTGCAACCTTTGTCCCGAAAAGCAACACAAAAAGCAACAAAAATATACCACCCGCATAAAAAAAGTAGGCATACTCCATTATCTTCCTGTAGTCCGAATAATATATCAGGGCCATGGCGATAAGGCCGATGCCGAACCATGAAAATTGCTTGTAAAACAAATCAGTCTGACCGACTCCGTTACTGGCGCTGAAAATTGCAAGTAATCCGAGCGCTATAAGCCCGGTCATGAATCCGAAAAGCCAGCTGTCGATCCTGTTATACTGATGTACCATATCGCCTGTCAAGCTTTTGCATTACTTTCCCCTGAACTGAGCGTCCCGACCTGTCGGAATGTTCCATAATGGCAAGCTCATTAAAAAACATCTGTTATACTGTTTTTGCAGAGAGCGATTGTCCCTCACCTGCAAGGTGAGCGTGAAAACTGATAAAGAGCCGGCCGTTATCATGAACGCCCGATACAGACGATGACGTTCGAGACGGAAACAAACAAAGCCGTATACATGCCAGACAAAAGAACCTTTCACTGCGGTTACGCCGCAATTATCGGCCCGCCCAATGCAGGCAAGTCCACCCTGCTGAACAGACTGCTGGACCACAAACTATCAATAGTAACGCCTAAAGCCCAAACCACAAGAAAAAAAATCACGGGGATATACCACAACGATCGCTGCCAGATCATTTTTCTCGACACTCCCGGCATCATGCAGCCAATGCAGATGTTGCACGAAGCCATGCTGAAAACCACGCGCGAAACGCTCAGGGAAGCCGATGCCGTCGTTGTGATGATTCCCGCCTCCGCCAGAAGCGGACCGTTCGACAACAGAACGGCGGCAATGCTGTTCGACGAGTGGGTCGCGCCATCAGGCAAGCCCGTTATCGCCGTCCTCAACAAGGCGGATCTTCTCGACGCGGACGCCCGTCGGGCCGCACTGGAGAGTATCGGCAAAAACTGGAAGCCCCGGGAGGCGATCGCGCTTTCCGCCCTTCGGGGAGAAAACACCGGCAAGCTGATAGAGACGCTTCTGCCGTTCATGCCCCATGACCGGCCCCTGTATCCTGAAGACATACTCAGCACCGCTCCCGAACGCTTTTTCGTCAGCGAAATCATCAGGGAAAAAATCTTCCTGCAGTACGGCCAGGAAATCCCTTATGCGACTGAAGTGGTCATCGACGAATTCAGGGAACAGCACGAAAACGATCCGTCGAGAAAAGATCTCATACGTTGCTCGATAGTCGTCGAACGCGACTCGCAGAAACATATCCTGATCGGCACAAAGGGTTCGGCACTGAAGAAACTCGGGCAGGCGGCAAGGAAGGATATCGAGGAGTTTCTCGGCAGGCCCGTATTTCTGGAGGTTTTCGTGAAGGTCAGACCGAACTGGCGAAAGAAAAAAAATCTGCTGAAAAGTTACGGCTATTAGCCTGAATAATTCAGTGACCAGTGACGGCGCTTCGGCTTCGCCACCAAGCACCCGCCGGACGCAATAAAAAGAAAAGCCTCGCCGGGTTTCTCCCCCGTGCGAGGCTTTCGTTGCCGTCAGTGTGTTTCCAGAACGGCTGGCGGATATCCTGGCTTCAGGACTTTTCAGCCCCTTTCCTGCCGCCGGAAGAGGGTTTCGAATCGAGTTCCGCACTGGCGTCCTCGATCTCTTTTTTCTCGTTCGGATGAGCCTTGAGGTACTCTTCGATCTCTTCCTTGCTCTTGTCCTTGAAGTACTCGAGCGCGGAAAGAATGATGCGCTTGTTCTCCTTGTCGAACTCGATTACCCGCAGGGGAAGTTCGTCATCGATCTTGAAGGAGGCGTGGATATCCTTCACTCCGCCCTGGAGCAGGTGGGATACCGGCACGAAGCCGTCTACCTCTCCGGGAAGGATCACGATAACGCCTTTTTCGATAATCTGCGACACGCTGCCGGAACACTCCGAACCCACTGCGTATTTCTGCTCGAACTCGTCCCAGGGATCGGGATTGATCTGCTTGTGGCCGAGTGCGATACGTCGGGCATTGACATCGAATTTCAGAACCTTGACCTCGAGTTCCTGGTTCTTTTTCACCAGCTCGCTCGGATGGCGGATCTTCTTGGTCCAGGAAAGATCGGAAATATGCACGAGGCCGTCGACACCCGGCTCGAGTTCGACGAAAACGCCGAAATCCGTAATGTTGCTGACGGTGCCCTTATGCAGCGAACCTTCGGTGTATTTCTCGGAGAGCGCGATCCAGGGGTCTTCGTTCACACGCTTCATCGAGAGTGAAAGCTTGGTGTGTTCCTTGTCGATATTGAGGATGACGACCTCCACGTCCTGACCGAGCGAAACGAACTGGCTCGGGTGCTTGATGTGCTGGGTCCAGCTCATCTCGGAAATATGAACGAGGCCTTCGATACCTTTTTCGATCTCGACAAACGCACCGTAATCGGTGATGGAGACGACACGACCGTTGGTCTTGATCCCGACGGGGTACTTGATCTCGATGTTTTCCCACGGATGGGGCTCGAGCTGCTTCATGCCGAGCGAAACCCTCTTGGTTTCCTCGTCGAAAGCCACGACGACAACCTTGATCGGCTGATCGAGTTCGACGACCTCGGAAGGATGATTGATCCTGCCCCAGGTAATGTCGGTGATGTGAACAAGGCCGTCGAGACCGCCGAGATCGACGAAGATACCGAAATCGGTGATATTCTTGACCGTCCCTTCGAGAACCATGCCGACCTTGATGTTTGCGAGCATTTCCTCGCGTTTGGCGGCGTATTCCTCTTCGAGGATGACTTTATGACTGACAACGATATTCTGCGTGACAGGATTGATCTTGACGACCCTGAAATCCATGGTCTGGCCGACAAGCGCGTCGAAATCGCGAACAGGCTTGACATCGATCTGGGAACCCGGCAGGAACGCCTCGACGCCTGAAAGCGAAACCGTCATGCCGCCCTTGACACGATTGATGATCTTGCCGTTGATGATGGTATCGTTCTCGATGGAATCGTAGATCTTGTCCCAGATCCTGAGAACGTCCGCCTTTCTTTTGGAAAGAATGAGCTGGCCCATCTTGTCCTCGATGTTCTCGAGATAGACCTCGACTTCGTCGCCGACCTTGAGCTCCTCTTCATCCTTGAATTCGAGTTTCGAAACAATGCCTTCTGATTTGAACCCGACATCGATGGTGACATCCTTGTTGGATATGGCCACGATCTTGCCCTTGACGATTTCCTCCTGGCTGATTTCGTTGAGGGTGCTGGAGTAGAGCTGCTCCATTTCCTGGAGTTCCGAAGGCTCGTAGTCAGCGAAAAACTTGATCCTTCCGCCGCTTCTTTTTGTTTCTTTTACCTTCTGCTGTTCGATTGTTTGTGTTTCTGACATTAATTGATTCCTTCCTCTCTTGTGTATTTTGCCTCCTGCCGCGAGAGATTTCAGCAGGAGATTTTATTGGTTAACGTTACTGCAACTGTGTACTGAAAAGCGTTTACGCATCGGCGTCTCTTTACGCCGTTGCCCTGACTTTTTCCATGGCCAGCCCGTAGACAAGCTCCACCTGGGAGTCGATCGTCATGCTGGAGGTATCGATCTCGATCGCGTCGGGGTGTTTTCTCAGCGGCGCGTGTGTCCGGGCCGCATCATCGCGGTCCCTCTTCTCGATCTCAAGCTTCAGTTCACCGAGCGAGGGCAACCCTTCATTCGTACCTTTTTTCAGAAGAAGCTCCTCGTAACGGCGTCGTGCCCTCTCCGCCACATCGGCGACAAGAAAAATCTTCAGCTCGGCATCGGGGAAAATGACGGTGCCGATGTCCCGGCCGTCCATCACAACCCCCCTTTCGCGTCCGATCCGCTGCTGAAGAATCTTCAGACAGTCCCTGACCGGCTTCAGTGAGCTGATAAAGCTCACATGGCGCGACACCCTGTTTTCCCTGATGGCCGAAGTCACGTCCCTCCCGTCGAGAACAACGCGGTCGGCCTCGAAGGTTATTCTGATATCGTCGAGCAGCGGCCTGATTTTTTCCGGATCCCGCTGCAGTTCGTCCATCACACCGGCTTCCAGCGCCTTGAGCGTGACCGACCGGTACATCGCGCCCGTGTCGATATAGACATAGCCGAGCATCCCTGCGACCCGGCGCGCCGTGGTGCTTTTCCCGGAGGCCGCCGGCCCGTCGATCGCGACTATGATTTTACGTGCTTCGAGTCCTGCTTTCACAACATTTTGACTTAGCCCGCTATTTTATAAAATAATTTTGCTTTTTGCAAATATATTGATTACTTCATAAGCCTTTACGGAGCCCCGCCCGACAGCGCCCGGCAACCCCCGGCCGCCGTCCGCGAGGCGGACAGAGGAAGCCACCAAAACCTGTACGTCACCATGTCTTTACGCTGCGGCATCGTCGGACTGCCCAATGTCGGAAAATCAACCCTGTTCAATGCCATCACGGCAAAACAGGCCGAAGCCGAAAACTACCCCTTCTGCACTATAGAACCCAATGCGGGAACCGTGCCCGTGCCGGACGAAAGGCTCGGCAGGCTTGCCTCGATCGTCAGGACGCCGACCATCATCCCCGCAATGCTCGAAATCGTCGACATCGCCGGCCTGGTGAGAGGCGCCAGCAAGGGCGAAGGGCTCGGCAACCAGTTTCTTTCGCATATCCGCGAGGTTGACGCCGTCATTCACGTGGTACGCTGTTTCGAGGATCCGAACGTCATTCATGTCGAGGGAAAGGTGAACCCCGAAGACGACATTTCCACGATAGAAACGGAACTGCTTCTGTCCGACCTGGAAAGCATGGAAAAACGGATTGAAAAACTCCGGAAGAACGCCCGCAAGGACAAGGAACTGCAACCTCTGGCGGAACTTGCCGAAAAAGTCATCACGGGTCTCGGCGATGGAATTCCCGCACGCCGCATTTTTGAAACGGACAGGGAAAAAGAGCTGGGAAAACAGTTTTTCCTGCTTTCGGCCAAACCGGTGCTTTACGCGGCGAACGTTTCCGAAAACGATCTTCCCGACGGCAACGCCTTGACTTCGAAGGTCGCTGAAATTGCCGAAAAAGAGGGCGCCAAAATGCTTGTCATCAGTGCAAGGGCTGAAGCCGATATCGCTGAACTGCCCGAAGAGGAACGACCCGAATTCCTCGCAAGCCTGGGCCTGGAAATGTCCGGTCTCGACCGCATCATCCGCACGGCATACGACCTGCTCGGCCTCCAGACCTACTTCACGGCCGGCGAAAAGGAAGTTCACGCCTGGACCATCCGGAGGGGTGCGACCGCGCCCGAGGCCGCCGGTGCCATACACACCGACTTCCAGAAAGGTTTCATCAGGGCCGAAGTCATTTCCTACGAGGACATGCTGGCCCATGGTTCCGAACAGAAAGCCAGGGAAGCCGGCAGGATGCGTTCCGAAGGCAAGGAGTACATCGTTCGCGACGGCGACATCATCGTATTCCGCTTCAACGTCTGAAAAACGCCGCGGGCCTGGAAGCGACGAACACTTTCGGGCTCCCCCCCCCTTCTTCCCGCCGCTGTAGTACATACCTGCAATTTTGCTATATTCGATTCACCGAACGGACTCTTTATACAGGCCGCAGCAGGCAGGACGGCCGGAATTACCATACGGAAGCTGACGTGAAAGTTAATCTCGACAGAACCTCATCGGGTTTCTGCATAGGAGTGCAGGGCACCATTCATCTCGCGGAGGAAAAGCTCGCAGAACTTGGAGGAAAACTCTATTGCCTCGGCGACATCGTGCATAACGAGGTCGAGGTCCGACGCCTCGAGCAACTCGGTCTCGTCACCATCGGCATGGATGAATACACCTCCCTGAAAGACGCCCCGGTGCTCATTCGGGCCCATGGCGAACCGCCGTCAACCTACCGGATTGCGAAGAACAACGTGCTGGCGGTAACCGACTCCACCTGCCCGGTAGTCGCCAAACTGCAGCGAACCGCCCGTCTTCTGCACGACCTGGGCTTCCAGATCGTCATATACGGCAAAAAAGCGCATCCCGAGGTCGTCGGCATCAACGGGCACTGCGGCGAAAAGGCCGTCATCATCAAACATCCCGATCTTTCGGTCGACGAGGAAACAGATGCGCTTGATTTCACCCGCAGGACCGCGCTGATCTCCCAGACGACAATGGATGTGCCCGGATTCTACCTGCTGAAGGAAAACCTCGAAAAGCTTTTCGCTTCGAAAGTAACGCCGGACAGGCGTCCCGGCGCACTCTCCTGGAGAGACATCCGCGACATAGACCTGGCTGCTGAAATGACCGGTGTACGGCCGCTGCCGGAATTCGTCTACAAGGACACCATCTGCCGGCAGGTGTCGAGCCGGAACGGCAAACTGCATGATTTCGCCGCGGCCAACGACGTGATTATTTTCGTTGCCGGAAAAAAAAGCTCCAACGGCCAGGTTCTCTACAACATCTGCAAAGCTTCGAACCCCCGCAGTCACTTCATCGAGGACGAATCAGACATTCTCGACGAATGGTTCAGTGAAGGACCGGTGGACAACGTCGGCGTCTGCGGCGCGACATCAACCCCGATGTGGCTGCTGGAAAAGGTTTCGAAACATATCGAGAAAGCCTACGGGTCCTGACACTTTTTTCAGGACTCCGGCCTCTTGCGCCGCAGCGCCGAAAAAGCGATCAATTACACGGCATTCGATTACACTGGATATAATAATGAACACGGTCAACCTCACCATCGACGGAAAATCGCTCACAGTGGAGGCAGGCATCTCCATACTGGAGGCCGCAAGCCGCAACGGCATCGGCATCCCCACCCTCTGCTACCATGCGTCGCTTCGCACGACAGGCTCGTGCTGGATGTGCATCATCGAACTGAAAGGCAAAAACCGTTTCGTCCCCGCATGCAGCACTACGGTGACCGAAGGAATGGATATCGAGACCCGCAACCCCGAGCTTCATGAGATGCGCAGGAAAAATCTCGGGCGGTTCCTCGACAACCACTGCGGCGACTGCAATGCCCCCTGCGAGCTGTCCTGCCCGGCGGGATGCGACATTCCGGCGTTCGTTTCCGCGATCGCCAGGCATGACGATGCCGAGGCGATACGGATCATCACGGATACGATTCCTCTCCCGGGAATACTCGGGAGAATCTGTCCCGCCCCGTGCGAAGAGGAATGCCGCAGGCACGGTGTCGACGAACCGGTCTCCATCTGCGCGCTGAAACGTTTCGCCGCCGACAGGGACAGGGAATCGGCCACCCGTTACGTCCCTCTGCGAGAACCCGGAACGGGAAAGAACATCGCGGTCGTCGGAGCGGGACCGGCCGGGCTCTCGGCTGCATACCATCTCCTGAGAAAAGGCCATGCCGTCACGGTTTTCGACGCAAACCCGGAACCGGGAGGCATGATGCGCTACGGCATTCCACGCTTCAGGCTTCCGGCCGATATCATTGAAAGCGACCTGGAACCGATACGTGCCATGGGCGGCAGGCTTCTTTGCGACACACTCTTCGGACGCGACATCACCCTCGAAAGCCTCAAAAGGGACGGATTCGATGCGATTCTTGTCGCCACGGGGGCACAGCAGGCCTCGTCGCTGAATATTCCGGGAGAAGAAAACACCGAAGGCGTGGTTTCCGGAATCGATTTCCTGAGAAGAGCGGCTTGTGGCAACCCGATATCCCCCGGACGTTCGGTCGTGGTCGTAGGCGGAGGCAATACCGCCGTCGATGCGGCAAGAACCGCACTGCGGCTCGGTGCGGAAACGGTTACGATACTCTACCGCCGTTCGATGGATGAAATGCCCGCCAACCGCTCTGAAATAGCCGAGGCGCGCCGCGAAGGCGTGGCGATCCGGTTTCTTGCGGCGCCGGTTGCGATCGATAGTGGAAACGACGGACGACTCGTGGTCTCCGCCCTGGAAATGGAACTCGGCGAGCCCGACGAAAGCGGCCGCAGGCGCCCTGTCGCCGTGAAGGATTCCGGCTTCACTCTCCCGGCCGATCTCGTCATCGCCGCCATCGGCCAGTCTGTCGACACCGCCGCATTCGACGCCGCCGGCATCGGCTCGACCCCGGAAGGCACCCTGTCGGCTGAACCCGTAACCCTGCGGACGAACGTCGAAGGCGTGTTTGCCTGCGGTGACTGCGTAAGCGGCGCGGATATCGCCATCAACGCCCTGAAGCAGGCCTCGATTGCAGCAAAGGCCATCGACAGCTACCTTTCGAAAAAACCGACCGACCTTCCTCCGGCGAGATTCAATTCGACCTACGGCCCGAGAGACAAGGCTCCCGCGGCATTCTACGAACGGGCGCAGCCCTCACCGAGAAACGAAACGGCGGAACTCTTTCCCGAAGTCCGCATCGGAAGCTTCGACGAAGTATCTTCCGGCATGACGGAGACAAGCGCCCGGGCGGAAGCGATGCGATGCCTGCGATGCAGCTGCCAAGGCAAGCACACCTGTACGCTCAGGAAGCTCGCCTCGGATTACGACGTCCCGGAGGAGCGCCACGGTCTCGACCCGGCGGCGTTCTCCGTTGACCGCGGACCGGGCATACGCTTCGAGCGCCAGAAATGTGTGGACTGCGGCATCTGCGTGAGAACCATCGAGGAAGCGGACGGCAATGGCGGTGAGCTGGTGCGGCTCCTGGTCGAACGCTGTCCTACCGGAGCGCTCGGATAGGACGGTAACGTCAGAGCCTTGAAAAGTCGAAATCTCCCCGTTCGAATTTCCGTACTGTCGGATTGAAAGCCTTGGTGCCTATAACGACCGAATCCCCCGGCTTCAGGACCCCCTTTTCTTCCGCGTCGATAACCACCTCCACGAGGTTGTTGCCGATCGCGACCACGGCGACGTGGATCGCGTCGACCGCCTTGATGTCCAGAATCTCTCCCTTGAAGGCGAATTTCTGCGTGGTCGTTCGTTCGACGAACAGTTCGCGAGGCGATTTGTCCGCTGAAATCCTGCCTTTTTCGAACAGCAGCACGCGGTCGCACAGCTTGTAGATCTCGCTTGAATCGTGCGTGACGATCAGCATGGTCACACCGAGTTCGCGATGCACCTTGAGGAGTTCGTCCTGCAGCATCGACTTCATCCTTTCATCGAGCGCCGAAAGCGGTTCGTCGAGCAGCAGCAGACCGGGCCGCTGCATCAACGCCCGGGCAAGGGCGACCCGCTGCTTCTGCCCACCGGAAAGGTTGCGCGGCTTGACGTCGCGAAGTTGCTGCAGCCCGGTCATGACGAGCAGTTTTTCCGCAATCTCCCTGTCCGGAGAGGCGTAGAGCAGATTCCCGAGAACGGTCATGTGCGGAAAAAGGGCGTAACCCTGGAAAACAATACCCACCCGCCGTTCCTGCGGACCGAGATTCAGCTTCGGCTTTCTGCCCGCTTCGCCCCTGAACCATACCTCGCCGTCCACTTCGATAAGCCCTTCGTCCGGAGCGGTCAGGCCTGCAAGCATCCGCAGAAAGGTGGTTTTTCCGCTTCCGGAGGAGCCGGCAATGGCCGTTATCCCGCCGCGTGCGATGTGCACGTCGGTTTCCATGAGAAAATCGCCATCAGCGCCGAAAAGTTTTTTTTTCACCGATACGGTAATCATGATCAGGCTTGAACCGTTGTCCTGTTTTCGAAAAAGCCGGAAAACCGGGGTCTGTTTTTCCTCGATGCACGATTCGCTCCGTTTTTCGTCAGCGCCACAACGACTTGTAACGGTGATTGAGTATGTAAACCAGCACGAGGACCGTGAAACTGAAGGCAATCAGAATCATCGAATAAATATGGGCCGTTTTGTAATCGAGCATCTCGACAAGCTCGTAGATGGCGATGGAGGCCACCCTGGTTTTTCCCTGAATGCTTCCGCCGACCATCAGCACGACGCCGAACTCCCCTACCGTGTGAGCGAACGTGATAATAACACCGGTGAGCAGCGATGGCTTGATGTTGGGCAGCACGACATGCCAGAGCGTCTGCGTTCCGGACTTGCCGAGAGCATAGGAAGCTTCGAGAAGCTTCGCCGGAACCTGCTCCATGCCTGATTGCAGCGGCTGAAGCATGAACGGCAGGGAATAAACACAAGAGGCGAGCAATATACCCTCGAAACTGAAGACGAGATCGGTATGCAGCACTTCCGAAAACCACGCACCGAGCGGCGAGCGGTCCGAGAGAAAAACCAGGAGATAGAATCCAAGCACGGTGGGAGGCAGCACTATGGGCATGCTGACAAGAGCTTCGATAAACGGCTTGACCCTCGACGCGCTCCTTGACAGCGCCCACGCGAGTGGAACGCAGAACAGAAAAAGCAGGACGGTCGTCATGCCCGCAAGCCTGAAAGAAAGCAGGAAAGGTTCCGGATCGAAATGCTGGTTCATGGCCGTCCCGTCTCGATTGTTGTGCGCCGGGGATGCCGGAACGCCGCTCCTGCACGCCTCATACTTTCGAAAGATACAGATCGCTGGCCTTCATGAGCGCCGTAACACGGTCGCCCGGAGCCAGGAGCATCCGTTTCGCGGCCTGCGTCGTGGTCAGCGCGTAGAACCTGCCTGCCCGGCTTTCAAGCAGAATATCGGTCAGAAGCTCGCCTTTTTTCATTTCCACGACGCGGGCTTCGATCCGATTGGAAATACTCACCTCGCCGGCAAGATCCCTTGCAACCGCCACATGCGTCGATTTGAAGGTTATATCGACTTCCGCCCCGATCGCGTAATCCTCCGCCAGTTCGAGCGTGATGACGTAAAACACCTCCCCGGCCGCATGCAGTTCCACCCGGTGAAGGCTTTCCTGCTGCTCTATCGCGCTGACCGTCGCCCGGATCCTGTTCATTCGACCCTGTAGCCGTTTTTTTCGAGAATAGCCCGCGCCGTCGATCCCTGCATGTAATCGAAAAAAGCCCCGGCCGCGGGAGAAGCGCCCTTGAGCAGCACCATGGCCTGCCGCATACCTTTCCGGTCATACGAATCCGGAGAGAGCTCCATCCATCGTCTTCCCGCCCTTTCCAGTTCACTGCCGCTCTCGCCGTACAGCAGGGATTTGGCTATGAAACCGGCATCGGCGGCGGTAACACAATGTTGAAACGTCTGGGTTATCGACGTTCCGTAGACGAACTTCTTTTGAACGGCCTCGAAGATCCCCGCCTTTTTGAGTATCTCGACCGCCGCCTCTCCGTATGGGGCCAGCTCGGGCTGTGCGATGGCGATCGTGTTGACGGAACTGCCCGCAAGGCAGCGCAGGGAGACATCGCAGTCAAGCTCCTGCCTGTAGACAAGCACGGGAACACCCTCCGCATAGACAACCGGCCGGCCCTCGCTCAGTCCGTCGGCATGGAGCGCATCGGGATAACCGGTATTGGCTGCAAGAAAAAGCCCGTAAGGCGCACTGTTTCTTATCTGTGCGGTCAGACTGCCGCTGGAGGCTTTCGTGACCCGTATATCCGCTTCCGCATACCCTGGGTATTCCTTCCTGAACCCCGCAACCAGTTCGGGCATGACGTAACTGAGATTCGCCGCGGCAGCGATGTGCAGCACCTCGGGCGTGACCTGTCCGGGCAGGCCTTTCCCTCCGTTCCTGCAGGATGTGATCGAAAAGAGCAGGAGGAAAACCGTTATGGCCTGCAGCAATCTCGAACTGTACATGATACGCTTCTCCCGGCTTGTTGATTACAGCGGCTACAGCGGCGAGCCCCTGTCGCTATTTACCCATCAACATAACGAAAAACAAAAAAACATGAAAAAATTAAAATGAAAAGTAAATATCCTTAAATAATTAAAGCGATCCGCGGCTATCTTCAGAGCTTTCAGTGGAGGCCGCATCGTTCTTACGGAAACTCTTCAGGGCCTCTTCGCTCTTCTGAAAGAGTTCTCCGGCACTCTTTTCGAGTTCCCTGACCGCGTCGGGAACGCTTTCCCCCGACCATTTGAGATAGGCCACGTACAGCACCAGCACGGCGACAAGGATAACCAGCAGCCTCAGTATTTTTCTCAGGAAAAGCAGAAGAACCGCAATGGCGACGATAACCGCCACGGTCAGATAGAGCGGATTGCCGGAAAGTGTCGTGAAAAATTGCTCCATTGTCACAAACAGTGCTCGTTGAAAAAAACTTTCGGGGTGCGCTGAAGCCATCCTCAGCCCGAAGAGCGGCGCAACGTCGGCGGAAGTCCGCTCACCCCCCGAAGTAGCGACAGAGCACGGTGGCCGCCTCCCCGGAAGGAGAAGATTCAGCCAGCCTCGCCTTCGCATCGAGAAGCTCCCGGCGCATCGTCGCGGCCGCCTGCCGATCGTCCAGCAGCCGGCGTGCCTCTTCAGCCATGTTTGCCGCTGTCGCATCATGCTGAAGAAGTTCCGGAACGACACGGCTGTCGGCATCGAGCCCCCTGGCGACAAGATTCGCCAGCGAAACGTTCTTCAACCTGACGATACGTTTCGCGATCTCGAAATTCAGGGTTCCCGTCCTGTAAACGACGACCATCGGAAGACCGAAGCAAAGAGCTTCGAGCGTCGCGGTGCCCGATGTCACGAAAGCGAGATCACTGTAGCGCATCACCTCGTAAGCGGAACATTCGATCACCGGAATTCCTGCATCCTGCGCATAACCGTCGAACAGGCGGCGGTCGATCTGTGAGGACCTTCCGAGCAGAAAAACCGGATCGTATCGTCCCCTGAGCAGCGCCGACGCCTTCAGCATTTCGGGGTAGATCGAGGTTATCTCCTGACGTCGGCTGCCGGGGAGAAGCCCGATGATCCTGCGGTCCCGCGCGATACCGTGGCGCCCGATAAACTCGTCGAGAGGCGGAAGCTCCGCCTGGTCGACCTGTTCGACGACCGGATTGCCGACAAACTGCGCTTCGACGCCGTGCTTTTCAAAAAAAGGCACTTCAAAATCGAAAACAACCAGCAGACGATCGACATAGTCACGGATTTTCGCTATCCGGCCTTCCTTCCATGCCCAGACCTTGGGCGGGATGTAATAGACAACGGGAATCCCCAGACGATGCAGAAAGGCCGCCATCAGCAGATTCATGCCCGGATAATCCACAAGAAGAGCTGCATCGGGCTTTTCCGAAAGAATGCGCCTCTTCATATCCCTGATAATCCGCCGGAAACGGAACACGCGGCCCAGAACCTCGACGAAACCCATGACACTCAGGTCATCGACATCGTAGAGCAGTTCCACGCCCAGTTCCTTCATTTTCCGGCCGCCGGCGCCGAAAACCTCGACATCCGGACAACGGTCGAGAAAAGCCCTGACAACCCCGGCCGCGTGCAGATCACCGGACACCTCGCCGGCGAGAACGAAAAGTTTCTTCCGGTCCGTCACGGGGTCGATTTGAACATGTTACAGGAAACAGTATCTTTGATCAAAACAGGGAAAGGCCCTGAAAAAACGGCCTCCCGGGACGACAGACCATGCCCGGATTCCCCGGACGCAGCCTTTCCCTGCATTTCCGGCCGGAAAAGCGGAACATGCAGGCACAACAAGCGTGTTTTCAGGCGCGGCGTTCGTCGAAAACGGCTCCCCGGAGCACCCTCTGGATTATATCAAATAACGGAGAATATGCAAGTTAAATTCGGCACTGACGGCTGGAGAGCAATCATAGCCAAAGACTATACATTCGACAATCTCAAACTTGCGACACTGGCGACCGCCGAATATTTCCTTTCCCACCCGAACAGACAGAGAGGGGTTTGCGTCGGTTACGACACCCGGTTCATGTCGGCCGAATTCGCCCGTTACACGGCAGAGATTCTTTCCTCGAAAGGACTCAGGGTATTTCTGTCCGACAGTTTTGTGCCTACCCCGGCAGTCTCTCTTTACTGCAGGGATAACCGACTGGCGGGCGGCGTCATGATAACGGCATCGCACAACCCGCCGATCTACAACGGCTTCAAGATAAAGGACTCGTACGGAGGCTCGGCGCTTCCCGAGAGCATCGCTGTCATAGAGAAAAACCTTGAAAGCGTCGATCCGGAAAGCACGGTCGAACCCAGGGAACACCTCATCGAAACGACCGATATCAAAAGCAGCTATACGGACCACCTCAAGATGCACGTGGACCTCGACGCCATCAGGGATTCGCACTTCAAAATCGCGCATAACGCGATGTACGGCGCCGGGCAGGATATCATCACACGGCTCCTGGACGAATCCATGGTCAACTGTTATCACTGCACCAGAAACCCCGGTTTCGGCGGCATCAACCCCGAACCGGCACCCTCCTACATCGAAGATTTCATAGATTTTTTCGGCGAGGTCAAGACGGATGTCGGCATCATCAACGACGGCGACGCCGATCGCATCGGCATGCTCGATGAAACCGGCTCGTTCGTCGATTCGCACAAGCTTTTCGCAATTATCCTGAAATATCTTGTAGAGGAAAAGGGACTCAGGGGCGAAATAGCCAAGACGTTCGCCCTCACCGACGTCATTGACAGTATCTGCAGGAAAAACGGTCTTCCGCTCCACCTTCTCCCCGTGGGATTCAAATACGTCAGCCGCCTGATGACAACCAACGATATCCTGATGGGCGGTGAAGAATCGGGAGGCATCGGCATCACTTCCTACCTGCCTGAAAGAGACGGTATTTTCATCGGACTGCTGGTGCTGGAAATGATGGCGAAAAAGAAAAAAACCCTCTCCGGTCTCGTGGAGGAACTGTTCGATGAATACGGCGCATTCTACTACAAGCGGCTGGACCTTCATCTGAACGAGCGGAAAAAAAACGCGATCATCGACAGGGCGGCCTCGGGAGAACTGAAACACATTGCCGACTTTCCGGTGACCGGTTTCAACGACCTCGACGGTTACAAATATCATTTCGAAGGAGGGTGGCTGCTGATCCGACCCTCGGGAACGGAACCCGTGCTCAGGCTCTACAGCGAGGCGGATTCGGAAAAAAAGGTGGACAGCGCCCTCCGGTTCGCGGCGCGCCTGGCCTGACTTCCGGCCGTGCCCTGCAACCCCGCATTGAAACGTTATGCGGAAAGAACCAGAAGCAATCGCAGTGATGCCGGAGAGAGTCGTCATTTTCGACGGCATCTGCAACCTGTGCGAATTTTCCGTCCGGTTCATCGCCGAAAGGGATACTGAAGGGCGTTTTACGTTCACGCCCGCCCAGTCTCCGCTCGGCAAGAAACTTCTGCAGCGCCACGGCATGGAGAAAGATGCCCTGAACAGCGTCGTACTGGTCAAAAACGGCCGGGCTCTCGATCGAAGTACGGCGGCGCTCGCCATAGCATCGGAACTCGACGGAGCGTGGAAACTTCTCGGATGTTTCTCCCTGATTCCGAAGAGCCTGAGGGATTTTCTCTACGATGTCATCGCCAGAAACCGCTACCGCTGGTTCGGAAAGAAAAACCACTGCATGGTCCCATCCGCGACTCTTCGCGCGCGCTTTCTCGAAAATGACGTTCCGGACGATGCCTCCGGCGGAGCCTGAAGGCAAGGAACGCTGTACAGACGTCATGGAAAACTCTTTCAAGGACCGGTTTTCATCCGCCTCCCCTGACTATCGCCGCTACAGGCCGGCATACCCGGCTTCGCTTTTCCGCTATCTCTCTTCTCTCACGAAGGATCATGACGCGGCGTGGGACTGCGCAACGGGAAACGGCCAGTGCGCGGTAGCTCTCGGAGATCATTACGACAGGGTATACGCGACCGATGCCAGCTCCTCGCAGATCCACCGCGCGATCCGCAGGAAGAACGTCAGCTACGCCGTTTCGGAAGCCCGGGCATCGGGCCTTGCGGAGCAGAGCATCGACATAGTGACCGTGGCTCAGGCGCTGCACTGGTTTGCCAACGAGGCTTTTTACCGCGAAGTCAGCCGTGTCCTTAAAAAAACCGGCGTCATCGCGGCCTGGGCATACGGCCTGCCGGTCATAAGCCCGCAGATTGACGCCCTGGTCCGGGAGCTCTACAGCGAAATCACCGGCGGTTTCTGGGAACCGGAAATCCGTCACATCGATTCGGATTACCACGATCTGCCGTTTCCCTTCCGCGAAATCGCCGCGCCGCCGTTCAGCATCCTCGCCCGATGGACCTTTGAGGAACTGAAAGGATATCTCGGAACATGGTCAGCCGTGGCGGCCATGAAAAGCGCGGGAAGAGGCGATCCACTGAACGCTGTCCTGCCGGACCTCGTGAAGGCCTGGGGAGCGCCTCCATCGAAAAAAAACGTCCTCTGGTCCCTCGTGCTCAGAATCGGCAGACCGGACCGCTGAACGTTTCCGGCCCTGATTACTTGCGGGCGCAAGGATCGAAAAAAAACATCGTCAAATGAAAAAGGCTTCCTTCCGGAAAGGAACCGCAAGGCCGCACCGAAACCGAATGATACCCGGCCGGCTCCGTCGCCACCCGACTGCACAGGAATGCACAGGATCGTTTTAGGACTATTGAGGAAAGCTCAGTATAATCATGCAAGAGGCTTGCGAAATCAGAGTATCCGTACACCCTAAAGAAAACAGGTTGCAGCGAAACGGGCATTCAACAAAGGATGATGATTTCAGCAAAATCGTTGCCGAACATCAGAACATGGTGCTCAATACCTGTTTCCGTTTCGTCCTGAACAAGGAGGATGCAGAAGACATTTCCCAGGAAGTGTTTATCGAAGCCTATCGGTCGCTTGATTCCTTCAGACAGGAATCGAAGCTTTCCACCTGGCTTTACAGGATCGCCGTAACGAAATCCCTTGACCACCTCAGGAAAAAAAAGCGCAAGAAACGGTTTTCATCGCTCAAGCGGGTCATAGGAATCAACGATCCCGCGGAGGAGCTCCCCACGCCCTCGAGCGAAGCGCCCGACGAAGTGCTTTCGGGCAGCGAACGGGTCGAGGTGCTGCAGCATGCCCTCGACGCCCTGCCCGACAATCAGAAAACAGCGTTTCTTCTGAGCAAATACGACGGTTACAGCAACCAGGAAATCGCGGAAATCATGCAGACATCCGTTTCGGCAATCGAATCCCTGGTTCACCGGGCAAAGAAAAACCTTCAGAAACAGCTCGAAAAATACTACAGCAACAGGCTCTCTTGACTTTTTTCCCGCGCCGTGCAAGATTGGAGGGCGGCGAACGTCAAAGTAACTGAACCCAAGTCATGGAGATGAACAAAAGAACCGATCGCATTACGGAGCAAGTCCGCAAAACCATGGAAGTGCTCGACTGCCTTCCCGATCTCGAAGCACACTATCTTTTCCGGGCAAGACTCATGGAAACCGTGTCGCGTACCGGGCCGACGCCTGCCGGGAAACTGTCGAACGCGGCTTACGGCCTCAAGCTTGCGCTCGTGGCGCTGCTTCTGGCAATCAACATCGGAACGGCAATGCTCTTCATGGGCCCTGACATGAGCGATTCCGAGCCGGCTTTCAGCAGAAACGACATGCTTGAAAGCCTCAAGAACGATTATGGGAGCCCTGTGCTCTCCTATTATACCGAGAACGACGGCAACACGGCGGAGAACGACGAATGATTATCCCGTCGCACAATGATGTCTCCGTTCCTGAGAACGCGGCCGTCAGGTCGCATGCATCCTGAATAAAACCGTATTCGAATGGATTTTTTTTCGTCAAGACGTTTCGTTTCGATCGTTCTTGTCATACTGGTTGTACTGAATCTCGTTCTTCTCGGCGCGCTGTGGCAACAGAATTTCAACAAGACGCCCGAGAAAAAAAAGACCGTCAAGGTATACAGCTACAAAAACAAACAGTCCTTTTTCGAAAAGGAGCTCGGACTCAGCGCGGAACAGAGCCAGACATTCGATACCCTCAGACGCCAGCATTTTCAATCGACCATCCCGTCGCTCGTGGCGATTTCCGGCCTGAAGAAACAGCTGATCGAGGAAGCGCTGAAGGAAACCCCCGACTCCCTTGCCATCAAGACGCTTTCGGAGAGAATAGGACGACAGCAGGCGTTGATCGAATATCGCCTCGCATGGCATTTCAACGGACTGTCGAAGACATGCACCCCCGAACAGCGGGATTCGCTCGAACAGATTCTGGAACGCCTGACGACCAGATCCAGAAACCCCAAGCGCAGACTGCTGCTGAAGAGCATCCGGATAACACCCCTGGAATCCACTGAAAAAGAACCGGTACAGGAAGAGGAAAAATGAAAAAACAGGGATTCAGCTGGAGGGCGTTTATCAGTCTGGGGTTGTTCCTGGCGTTTCTCGCGCTGCTTGTCTCGGGAGCGGTGCTGTACCTCTCGCCGCCGGGCAGGGTGGCCAACTGGACAGACTGGCAGGTATTCGGACTGACCAAGACCCAGTGGCAGCATCAGCACACCGTGTTCAGCATTGCATTCGCCCTGCTCTCGATCTTTCACCTCTTTTCCATCAACTGGAAAGCTTTCTGGTCGTATATCAGGACAAAAGCCCGGGCAGGGCTGAGCCGTCCTTTCGAAATCACCGCGATCCTGCTCCTTTCACTGATCACGGGGGCGGGCACGTACCTCAAAACCCCTCCCTTCTCATCGATCATCGATTTCGGGGACTACCTTTCCGGGTCCTGGGAACAGGAGCAGAGCGGCCCTCCTGTCCCTCATACGGAAAGAATGACCTTGAGAGAAATCGCCATCCGTTTTTCTCCGGAAACCGAACCTGAGGAACTGCGGAAAAAACTCGAGGCGAGCGGCGTGTCGGTCCTGTCGATCGACCAGACGCTCGAGGATATCGCCGGAAAGAACGGCCTTTCGTCGGAAAACGTCTATAATCGTCTCGGTATCGCCACGCCCTCCGCAACAGGCCGAGGCGGCGGTGGTGGCGGGAGAAGGAATCAGTAGGCAGTTGGCGATGGGCGGTGAGAGATTCGTTTCAGGCCGGCCGTTGTTTCCGGAATATGACGGAGAGGGCGTAACGGGTCTCGTTCCTGAACACGATGCCTATAACGGCAATGTAGACAAGGGTGAGGATGGATTTGAACATCATATCATCCATGCCTGACCAGAAGGGAATTAACGCCACGACTGTTCCAACTGCAAAAAGAATCCCCAGCCGTCCCCATTCATACCTGTTCGGATAGACTTTCAGGGAATAATACCCCATGAAACCGCTCATGACGGCCGTTCCGGCGAGAATGGCCATGGCCGCGCCGTCCATGCCCGAAACCGGCACCAGCCAGAAGCAGATAATCGTCGTGACCAGCGCCCCGGCAAACGTGACGACCGGCAGATAACGGGTGGTTCCGGTTATCAGTATACCTGCCGTGAGGTTTGTCGAGATCATGTCGAAAATGTAGCTGCAGAATATCCAGGGCAGAATCGTCAACCCCATCCAGTAGGGCGGCGGAAGAATGTAGAAACTGCCGAAGAAGTGATGGCGAACGATATCGGGCACGAAATATACGCCGCACAGCGCCACGATCATGGTAAACAACGTCGAGATGTTCAGCACGGAGCGGAAAAGCCTTTTGGCGTCCGGATCGTCGGCATGCTGCAGAAAAAACGGCTGCCATGCGAAACGGAAAACCTGAATGAAGAGCTGCAGAAGGATCCCGAACGCGGCGACCCTGCCGTAGATCCCGACGATATCGGACGGCGCGTAGCCCTGACCGTAGAGGCGTTCTATAGACTCCCGGGGCATGCGGATAAGAATGTTGCGGTCGATGAGATGAATGAGCAGGCCGGCTATTCCTGTCGGCACATACGGCAACCCGATCCGGAGAAGCTCCCGGAACTGCTCTTTCGAAAAGCTTTTCCGGAACTGGCCGAAGACCGGAAGCACGATCAGCAGGCTGAAGAGCGAACCGGCAATGTTGGCGAGAAACGCGCCGTGCAGACCGGCCTTGAAGCGAACGATGAACAACACCGCGGAAACGACGACGACAACGACGCCCAGCACCCTTGCCGCGGCGAAATGCAGCGCCTTGCGCTTCAGTCGCAGATCGGCGAACGGAACCACGAGCATTGCGTCGAGCCAGAGGATGACCGCCGCGTAACGGATAAAATCCTGCTGCATGGGCGACAGTCCGACAAGCGTCGCTATCGACGGAGCGAAGACGATGATGCAGGCCGTGAACAGGGTCGAGCTGAGGAAAAGGGCGATTACCGAGGTTGAAAAACAGCCCGAACCGTCCTTCCCCGAACGCATCGACGAGGAAGCGACCTTCAGGTACGAAGTCTCCATTCCATAGGCGAACAGGACGTTGGCGAGAGCTATGTTGGCATAGATGAGCGCCTGAACGCCGTTTTCGAACGTGGTGAGAAGATTCGCGTAGAGTGGAACCAGCAGATAGTTCAGGCCACGGGCGAGAATCGAACTCGCACCATAGACAACGGTATCTTTCGCAAGAAGTTTAAGCTTGTCGAGCATAGAGGGTATCCGGATGCGTCGCTCCGTTTTCAGGCAGGTCCGTTCGCCTTTCCTTTCCCGTTGCTCTTGCCGTTGTCCGTTTCCTCGCCCGGCTGCTTTTTCATTTTTTCGAACGCCGGCCGGAAACGCCCCCCTTCCTTCTCGATGGGAATTTTCGAGATGACCTCCCTCAGGTGCTTCTGCGCCTCCTCCTGCTGCTGCTTGAGTTTTTGCAGCTCCTCGCCCGAAAGGCCTACAGGATTGTTTTCGTCAATGAGGGTATCCCTTATGGATTCGATTTCGAGATTCTGCTCTTCCTTCATATGCTTGACGAACCTGTTCATGATAAAAAGCAGACCGAACAGAATCGGCAGCGCGAAAGCCATAATGACAAGCCAGCTCATAACAGAAACTTTAGAGATTACATTGAAAAGACACGGAGACCCGGAAATATTTCACCGGTTGCAATAAAATATCAATATTTGGTTGTTTTTTGTACAATTTCGGGGAACCTGAACGTTAATCCACCGCAGACAAGACGACCATGAGCCTATCCAGTGACAATGAACGAATTCTCGAGACAGGCAAAGACATTCTCCGTCAGGAGGCCGAATCTGTCAACCGGATCGCCTGCATGCTGGATCACAGGTTCAGTGAAGCCGTCGAGTGCCTTGCCGCATGCAGAGGCAAGGTCATCATCTCCGGAATGGGGAAATCGGGCATCATCGGCCAGAAAATAGCCGCGACCCTTTCCTCGACCGGTACGACGGCCCTGTTCATGCATCCCGCCGAAGCCGCGCACGGCGATCTCGGCGTTGTCGCCGAAAACGACGTCGTCATCGGCCTGTCAAAAAGCGGAATGACCGAAGAACTGAACTTCATTCTGCCCGCGCTGAAGAAAATCGGCGTTACGATCATCTCAATCACGGGCAACACGCGCTCCTATCTTGCCGAACATGCCGATATCGTGCTCGATGTGAGCGTGGAGCAGGAAGCCTGCCCGTTCGACCTCGCGCCCACGACATCGACGACCGCCATGCTCGCGATGGGCGACGCGCTCGCGATCTGCCTCATGAGAGAAAAACGCTTCACCCACCACGATTTTGCCATGACACATCCCAAGGGGAGCCTCGGCAGAAGACTGACGATGAAGGTTTCCGATATCATGGCCCCTTCCGAGGCGGTCCCCCTCGTCGGCGAAGACGCGCCGCTCACCGACCTGGTCATCGAGATGACGTCCAAGCGCTTCGGCGTCAGCGGCATTGTCGACGAAGGGGGAAAACTGAAAGGAATATTCACGGACGGCGACCTTCGCAGGCTGATACAGCAATCGTCGGGCTTTCCCGGCATGAAAGCCGGGGAAGTCATGCGCGAAAACCCTAAAACAGTCTCGTCCGGCACACTCGCAAAAGAGTGCCTCAAACTCCTTGAAACCTACAGGATCATGCAGCTTTTCGTCTGCGATGAAGAAGACAGGCCTGTAGGCATCGTTCACATCCACGACATCGTGACCCTGGGCCTGTAAGAAAGATCGCCGGCGCCCGAACGACCCGGTGGATTCACCGAAAACGAGAAAAGCCTCCGGATGACCGGAGGCTTTTATGGTTTCCATGGAAAGCACTGTCAGGCCCTGCCGAGAGCCCTGAGCATGGTTTCCCCGATATCCGCCGGATTTTCGACAACATGTATCCCGGCTTTCTCCATCGCTCTGATCTTGTCGTCCGCGGTTCCCTTGCCTCCTGAAACGATCGCACCCGCATGCCCCATCCTGCGACCGGGAGGCGCGGTGCGGCCGGCGATAAAACCGACGACCGGCTTCTTGAAATGCTTCCGGATATACTCGGCGGCCTCCTCTTCGGCACTGCCGCCGATCTCACCGATCATCACGAGACCTTCGGTTTCATCGTCCCTGGCGAACATCTTGATCGCGTCGATAAAGCGGGTCCCGATGATCGGATCTCCTCCGATACCGATACAGGTCGACTGGCCGAGACCGACGCTGGTAAGCTGATGCACGGCCTCATAGGTAAGGGTCCCGCTTCTCGAAACCACCCCGATGCTTCCCTTTTTGTGGATGAATCCTGGCATGATGCCGACTTTGGCCTCACCCGGAGTGATGACTCCCGGACAGTTCGGCCCTACAAGCACGGCGCCTTTTTCCTGCACGTAATTGTAGGCCTTCATCATGTCGTTGACCGGAATGCCCTCCGTGATGCAGATGATGGTCTTCAGCCCTGCCTCGGCCGCTTCCATGATCGCGTCGGCGGCGAACGGCGCCGGAACGAAAATGACCGACGCGTTGGCTCCGGCCTCCTCGACCGCTTCCCTGACGGTATTGAATACCGGAACCGGCCTGCAGAAGCTGTCGCGATCGTTGCCCTCGTACTCAAGCCCGCCCTTGCCGGGAGTGACGCCGGCAACCACGTTGGTTCCGTATTCGAGAATCTGCGAAGTATGGAAGGTTCCTTCTCCGCCGGTAATGCCCTGGACGACCAGGCGCGTCTCTTTATTGACTAATACACTCATGCTGTTTCTTCGTATTGGTTTGCTGAAAAAAGTCAACGGGTGTTCTGTATGTGTCTCGCGACCCCGAGAAGCCTGCCTTCGCTGAAGAAATCCCCCGCCAGCTGCAGACCGACGGGCAGGCCGGAACTGTCGAATCCCGCCGGCACGCTCAGCGCCGGAATTCCCGCGATGCTTGCCGGCACGGTGAACACATCCGCCAGGTACATCTCGAGCGGATCCCCGGTTTTGTCGCCGAGTCCGAACGGGGGAAAGGGCGACGTCGGACCGGCAATGACGTCCACTTTCCCGAGCGCCTGCTTGTAACTGTCGAGAAAAACCCTTCTGACCTGCTGCGCTTTCTTGTAATAGGTATCGTAATAACCCGCGGAAAGCACATAGGTCCCGAGCATGATCCGTCGCTTCACCTCGGCGCCGAATCCTTCCGTCCGGGAATTGACGTACATCGAGGAAAGATCCTCCGCATCCGGCGAACGATACCCGTATCTCGCGCCGTCGAAACGCGCCAGGTTCGAGGAGGCTTCGGCCGTCGTAAGGATGTAATATGCCGCGATGGCGTAATCGCTCTGCGGCAGCGAAATCTCGTGAAGCTCGGCGCCCATCTCGCGCAGCGCTTCGAGACGGCCTTTGACCGCGTCGGCGACCTCGCTGTTGAGCGTTTCCGGAAAATACTCTCCGGGAACCCCTATTTTCAGGCCCTTGACCGACACTGAATCCATTTCGGAACCGTAATCGCCCACGGGATGATGCGACGAGGTCGCATCCGCGCTGTCGAAACCCGACATGACACCGAGCACGAGCGCCGCATCGTCGCAGTCTCTCGTGAGAATTCCTATCTGGTCGAAAGAGGAACCGAAAGCGACGAGACCGTAACGGGAAATCCTCCCGTACGTGGGTTTCAGTCCGATTGTGCCGCAGAAGCCGGCCGGCTGGCGGACGGAGCCGCCGGTATCGGAACCGAGAGCCACCATGGCCAGATCGGCTGCAACCGCGGCGGCCGAACCGCCCGAGCTGCCTCCGGGAACTCTCGTCCTGTCATGGGGATTGGGTACGGCACCGAAGGAGGAATTCTCGTTGGAGCTGCCCATCGCGAACTCGTCCATGTTGACCTTGCCGAGAAACACGGCGTCTTCGGCAAGCAGCCGGTCTGTGGCCGTGGCATTGTACACCGAGGTATAACCGGACAGAATCCTCGAAGCGCAGGTAAGCGGCGCCCCCTTGACGGCAATATTGTCCTTGATTCCCATGGGCAGACCGAACAGCCGGCCCGGCCGGCCGCCTGCATCGAGCTTCCGGTCGAGCTCCCGTGCCCGTTCGAGAGCGGCATCGCTGAAAACCGTGATATAGACATTCATGTCGGGATTGCTCCGGATCCGCTCCAGGTAATCCCCTACGACAGCCTCACAGGTCGTCTCCCGGTCGAGAAGCTTCCTGCGCAGGTCCTTATATGACGAAAATCGCACGGCGTGTTCTTGATAAGAATTACAAATGATCGAGGATAACCTGCCGGCGTGTCGCGCCGGCAGGCAATGACGCCCGGTCGTGAGCCGGGCGGGCAATGTTTGGCTTGTATAATAATAAATAACTGTATATAATTCAATTTCATGTATTCCGGAGCGTATCATTACCGCAAGAGCCGGCACGGCGTTTCCTGACACTGTTTACCGGCAAGAAAAAAACACAACCCGCGGGGCGCCCCACACTCGCTGATGCTGATTACCGGTAATGATGAAAACGATGAAGAAGACGCTCAATGTCTCCAATGCCTACTATGGATTTTTCACCCGCTTTTACATCCCGTTGGTTCAAGTCTCCGATAGATCCCCAGGACGAAAAGACCCGTCAGGAACTGAAACTCGAATGTGAGATTCCCTCTCATATCGCCATTATCATGGACGGCAACGGACGCTGGGCGAGACAGCGCGGCAAAACCCGTATCGAAGGGCACGTCGCAGGAGTCGATGCCGTAAGGGATGTGGTGGAGGCCTGCGCGCAGCTCGGCATGGGCTATCTGACACTTTTTACGTTTTCCACGGAAAACTGGAAACGTCCCGAAAAGGAAATTTCCGCCCTGATGCAACTCCTGATACGGGTGCTGCGCAAGGAAGCACAAGAATTGCATTCCAACAACGTCCGACTCAACGTCATCGGCAACCTCGAGCAGCTTCCGGCAAAAGTGAGCGGCACCCTTCTGAGGACAATGGAGCTGACGAAAGACAACACGGGCCTGGTGCTGAGTATAGCGTTGAGTTATAGCGGAAAATGGGATATCTTACAGGCATGCAGAAAAATGGCTGAAGAGATAGCCGGGGGCCGCCTGTCTGTTGGCGACATCAACGAAGAACTGCTCGAATCAAAGCTGTCCACCAGAGGGATCCCCGATCCCGAACTCCTGATACGCACCAGCGGGGAATTCCGCATAAGCAATTTTCTTTTGTGGCAAAGTGCCTATTCGGAAATATATTTCACCAACACCTACTGGCCTGATTTCCGTCGCGGTCAGCTCTACGACGCCATAAGGGATTTCCAGCAGAGGGAGCGCCGTTTCGGCCTGACAAGCGAACAACTTCAGGATAAAAACCTACAACGCAGGGTATAACACGATGTGCAACTCCATGAAACACTCCTCTTCCCTACAGTTCCGCCTTTACGCTTTTTTCATGCTTGCGGTCGCAGCGGCAGTCAATGCCTTTCCGTCAACGGCGGCGGCTGCCGGACCGGAATCCGGGGCGGCCCGCTATACCGTAACGGGCATATCGTTCAGCGGACTGTCGACGATCGGCGAAAACGAACTGCTCGAAAACCTGCCGCTGAAAAAAGGCGACAGTATCACCATCCCGGGACCGGAAATACCCAGGGCGATCGAATATCTCTGGAAGCAGAAAAAATTCAGCGACATCGACGTAGGGCAGCAGATTTCGGGTAAAACCGTCGCACTGCGTTTTTCCGTGGTGGAACTGGCGCTGCTCGACCGGGTGGAGTTCCAGGGAAACGAAAAAATCAAGGACCGTGACCTGAAAACGACTTCAGGCCTGCTTGTCGGCAGACCGCTCGACGAGCAGAGCCTCCTGACTGCGGTAACCAACATCCGGAGTGCTTACGAGAAAAAGGGCTATCTGCGCACGGAAGTCACCTACGACGTCAGGGATCTCGGCAAGAACAGGGTCGCAGCCGTCTTTACCGTCGATGAAAAAACGAAGGTCGTCATCGAAAAGATCCGGTTCCACGGCAACTCCGCCTTCAAGGACGGAAAGCTCAGGGGGGTATTCGAGGAAACCAGCCAGAACGCATGGTGGAAAAAAATCTTCGGGCAACCGAAACTCGACCAGGAAAAGTACGAGGAAGACAAGAAACTCCTGGTTGATTTTTACCGTGAAAACGGCTATCGCGACATGAAAATCCTGAGGGATTCCATCTCGTACACCGAAAACCGCAAAGGCCTCGATATCGACATCTTCATAGAGGAAGGTCCGGTATATTATATCCGCGACATTTCCTGGAACGGAAACACGAAGGACTTTGCTTCGACAAGCACGCTCGACGCCGTCTTCGGCTTCAATAAAGGAGACCGGTACAACGCGAAAAAAATCCAGGAAAAACTGAACTTCTCGCGAGACAACAAGGATGTGAGCTCGCTCTATCTCGACAGGGGATACCTCTCCTTCAGGGCCTCCCTCGAGGAAAAGGTCGTCCCTCCCGACTCGGTCGACCTCGACATCACCCTCAGGGAGGGAGAGCAGTTCAGGCTCGGAAAAATCAATATCAGCGGCAATACCAAAACCAAGGATCACGTCATACGCCGTGAACTGCGAACCGTCCCCGGAGAGATGTTCAGCCGCAAGGATGTCGTTCGCAGCGTCAGGGAAATCTCGATGCTGAACTATTTCGCACCCGAGGAGATCAGGCCTGACATTCAGCCCGACGACGCGAACCGCATGGTGGACATCACCTACAACGTCACGGAGAAACAGACCGACACCTTCAACGCCTCCGTGGGCTACAGCGGCAGTGTTGGTTTCACCGGGGCGCTCGGCGTCACGTTCAACAACTTCTCGCTGCGGGACATGTTCAACGGCGAGGGATGGGATCCCCTGCCGCACGGCGACGGCCAGAAACTCTCTTTCCAGTGGCAGTTCGGCGACGAGGATTACCGTACGCTCTCCCTCTCGTTTACGGAACCCTGGGCGTTCGGCACGCCGACCGCCCTCGGATTCTCGGTATTCAAGACGAGAAGAAATTACAGCAACAACGATGACGAGGACAACCTGCTGAACCAGACCGGAGCGACGCTCACCCTGGGAAGAAGACTGACCTGGCCCGACGACTACTTCTCCATCAACTGGAAATTGAAATACCTGCACAGCGAGGGTCGCCTGCTCAGCTTCGTCGACGCCCTCAACCAGCCCGATGAAGCCGACGAAATATCGATCACGCAGACCATAAGCAGAAACAGCATCGACAACCCGATCTACCCGAGAAGGGGCAGCAAGAACTGGATATCCGCACAGCTTGCCGGCGGACCGCTTCCCGGAAGCGTGGACTTCTACAAGTTCATGGGCAGCTCGAGCTGGTACCTGCCGATCGGCGGCGATTTCGTGCTGAACCTTTCCACGCAGCACGGTTACCTCGACACGTTCAGCGACGACGATTACATTCCCTACACGGACTCCTTCTACATGGGCGGCAGCGGCCTCTCGTCGCTCTCGACGATCCCGCTGCGAGGGTATGACGACCGGGCGCTCGGCACGCTCAACGAGGATACGGACCTCTACACCGGCAGGGTGTTCTCGAAATTCTCGACCGAGATCCGTTACCCGCTCACGCTCTCCCCGACGGCAAGCATCTATGCTCTGGCCTTTTTCGAGGCGGGCGACCTCTGGCAGTCGACGGACGATATCGATTACGGGGACCTGAAGAAATCCGCCGGCGTCGGCCTGAGGCTCTACCTGCCGATCATCGGCCTCGTGGGACTCGACTACGGCTACGGCTTCGATCCGGTCGCCAGCAATCCCGACGATGACAATCAGGGCTGGAAATTCATTTTCAGCTTCGGCCAGTTCGCCGACTGATCCCGGAATCGCACTGCGACATTTTATTATTTATGAAACCACAGTAAATCTTGTTATCTTTCCCCTGAGCAAGGTTATTATCTGTAATAATGCTACCTTTGCAGCAAAACCCTAACCTGTTCCTGCGAACAAAACACGGAGAAAAACAATGAAAAAAGCACTTTCACTTATTGCGGTATTTCTGGTAGCCGTCATGTGGTCCTCCACCGGCTTCAGCGCTGAAAAATATGTCAGCGGCAACATCGGCATTTCCTGGTTCAACGATATCGACCTCGATTACATCTACGAGTTCGAAGGCGAGGATTTCACCCAGAAAACCGAGATGGGTTCGGGAATCGCACTGACCGGTGCATTCGGTTGTGACTACGGCGATTTCAGAACGGAACTCGAGCTTGGCTACCAGTCCTCCGATGTCGAAAACATGATCATTCTCGAGGACGGCGACGAGGATGACTTCGGAGCTGCAGGCGAAGACATCAGCGGCGACGTGTCGGTCACCTCGCTCATGGCCAACGGCTACTACGATATCGACCTCGGCGGCATAGAACTCTTCCTGACCGCCGGTGTTGGTGTCGCCCAGATCGATATCGACGACATCGATTACGCTGACGGAGACGTTGTTTACAATGCCAGCGAAACCGCGCTCGCCTACCAGCTCGGCGCCGGCTTCGGCATCCCGGTCTCGGACGGCATCATGCTCGATGCACGCTACCGCTACTTCGCCACCACCGATGCCACCATCTCCGGCGGTCTCATAATTGGTGAAGACGGCAACTGCAACGTCGAAAGCCACAGCGCACTCATCGGCCTCCGCGTAGGTCTCTGAGCAACCCGCTGCACGATAAAGAACAGGAGGTCCTTCGGGGCCTCCTGTTCTTTTACAGGGAAAAGACTTGACCGAAAACCGGAAAAAAGGTAAATTTTTTCTGAAGAGTACGTATTGTGTACGTAACTGCAACTATTCCTACGCAAACAACAAAAACCAACAAGCAGCATGAAAAACGCACTATCGCTTATCGGGGTATTTCTGGTTGCCGTCATGTTTTCGGCGACCGGTTTCGCCGCCGACAAATATGTCAGCGGCAGTATCGGCATCTCCTGGATGAACGACACAACATTCGAAGATGTCTACACCTTTGAAGGAGAGGATTTGGTGGAGGCAATCGATTACGGTTCGGGCATCACCCTGACCGGAGCCTTCGGTTGCGACTACGGCGACTACAGGGCTGAAGCCGAACTCGGCTACCAGACCAACGATGTCGAAGCCTACTCCGTCATATTCGAAGGTGACACCGAGGAGGAAGGCGACCTGGAGGGCGACGTCTCCGTGGTCTCGCTCATGGGCAACGGTTACTATGACATCGACCTCGGCGGCATCGAGTTCTTCCTGACCGCCGGTGTCGGTGTGGCACAGGTAGATTTCAACGATATTTCCGATGTCGACGAAGATGACGCAAGCTACAATGCAAGCGAAACCACCCTTGCCTACCAGCTCGGAGCCGGTTTCGGCATCCCGGTATCTGACGGCATCATGCTCGACGCCCGCTACCGCTACTTCGCGACGACCGATTTCACGCTCTCGGAACTCGGGGGATTCAGAGGTGATGCGAACGGCAACATCGAAAGCCACAGCGCGCTGCTCGGCCTCAGGGTAAACCTGTAAGCTCCCGCACCACCTGGCACAGGTGGTAATCGTTATCAGAAAAAGCTCCCCGATGGGGAGCTTTTTTTTGACCCGAACGATTGGTTCGAGGCATGAAAAAACGTAACTTCCTGCCTTGACGCAACATACCGTTTTTTGTAGCGTCAGTGACACCAGCAACATCTACACATCCTGCAAAAACAACTTTCATGAGAAAAGCATTTTCACTTCTCGCGGTGTTCATGGTAGCCGCCTTGTGGTCATCCACCGGCTTCAGCGCCGACAGGTACGTCAGCGGCAACATCGGCATCTCCTGGATGAACGATCTGACCACCGACTACGTCTACTCACGCGAAGATTACAACACGGCGTCCGAGGTCGAACTGGACTCCGGCGTCTCCCTGCTCGGCGCTCTCGGCTGCGACTACGGAGACTACAGGCTGGAAGCCGAACTCGGTTACCAGACGAGCGACATCGATGCGATCGCCTACGCTGAAAGAGACGGCGATCTCGGCGATCCCTACGATTTCGAAGGCGATGTCTCCGTCACCACGCTTCTGGCGAACGGTTACTATGACATCGATCTCGGCGGAAGCGTCGAATGCTATCTTACCGCCGGCGCAGGCGTGGCGCAGATCGACCTGGACGACGTCCGGAGCCTCGAGGAAGATATCGATGACGATCTGGTAATCACCGTCATCAACCGCTTCGGGGACAGTGATCCGGATTACACCTTCAACGCGAGCGAAACCGCGCTGGCCTACCAGATCGGAGCGGGCATCGCGATTCCCGTTTCAGGCGGCATCATGCTCGACGCCCGCTATCGTTACTTCGCAACTACCGACTTCACCGTCGAAAACGAAAACATGAACATCGAGAGCCACAGCGCGCTCGTCGGTCTCAGGGTAAGCCTGTAAGTTCCGGCTGCGCCGGACATTCTGAAAAAAGCTTCCTTGCGGAAGCTTTTTTCTTTACACTTGCCCGCAAAACCGGAAAAAGCTAACTTTCAGTGTTGATCACGACGCAAGAAAACAACGACGTTTGTGCAGCACATTTCCCATGAAAAAACACCGGTACCATGAAAAAAACATTGTCATTTCTGGGCGTCTTCCTGATAGCCGTCATGTGGTCGGCGACAGGATCGGGCGCTGACAAGTACGTCAGCGGCAACATCGGCATTTCCTGGTTCAACGACTCCAACATGGATTACATCTATTCCATTGAAGGGGATGACATCAGCGGCACCTACGGTTACGGCTCCGGACTCACCCTCCTGGGCGCTTTCGGCTGTGATTACGGCGCTCTGCGCGCTGAAGCCGAACTCGGTTACCAGACAAACGATATCGAGTCCGTGGCGCTGGATATAGACTTCGACGGCGAACCTGACGGCATTGTAGCCGGAAGTGACGCGACGGTTCTCTCACTGCTCGCGAACGGTTACTACGACATCGACCTCGGCGGTATCGACCTCTACCTGACCGCGGGTGTCGGCGTCGCGCAGGTTTCGATAGAAACCGGACTTGGTGAAGTTGAAATCGACGGCGAAATCGTCGATCTTGACGCGGACTACGATGCAAGCGAAACCGCTCTCGCCTACCAGCTCGGCGCCGGCTTCGGCATACCGGTCTCGGACGGCATCATGCTGGATGCGCGTTACCGCTACTTCGCGACCACCGATTTCACCCTGTCGGGTCCGATTATGGGTGGCGATGCAAATACCAATATCGAAAGCCACAGCGCACTCATCGGTCTCAGGGTCAACCTCTGATCGGCCGCTGCCGGCGAAACGCACAAGAGGCCTCTTCATGGGGCCTCTTTTTTTTCTCCCTCACCACCGGGTTGTTCGGAAATGTTTAAATCCGTAAATTCAACAGAAGTTCATCCTTTGATGGCTAATCATGACGCAAGCAGCGTTTTCCTACAATCAAACCCCGACATGATGAAAAAAGCACTTTCACTTCTCGCGGTATTCCTGGTGGCAGCCATGTTTTCCGCAACCGGTTTCGCTGCCGAAAAATATGCCAGCGGCAACATCGGCATCTCCTGGTTCAACGACGTGACGCTGACGCCGTCGTACGAATCTGAAGGCGAGGATTTCTCCGAGTCGTTCAATACCGGTTCCGGCATCACCCTCCTCGGAGCCCTCGGCTGCGACTACGGTGACTACAGGCTGGAAGCCGAACTCGGCTATCAGCAGAACGACGTCGAAAGCCTGACGATCAACGGCGAAGACGGCCCGTTCGACGATGACGAATTCACCTTTGACATGGAAGGCGACATCTCGATCGTCTCGCTGCTCGGCAATGCCTACTATGACATCGACCTCGGCGGCGTCGAACTTTCGCTGACCGCGGGTGTAGGCGTGGCGCAGGTCAACTTCGACGACATCGAGTATACGGACGACGACGAGCAGCCGTTCATGGGCGACGGCGTATGGAACGTGCATGAAACCACGCTTGCCTACCAGCTCGGCGCAGGTCTCGGTATTCCCGTCAGCGACGGCATCATGCTCGACGCCCGCTACCGTTACTTCGCGACAACCGACTTCACCATCGAGGACGCCAACATGAACGTCGAAAGCCACAGCGCGCTGCTCGGTCTGAGAGTGAACCTCTGATGACGAAGAGCATCGACGACGTTCTTTGAAAAGGGCCCGAACGGGCCCTTTTCCTTTTCTGCCGGCGAAGAATTTGCAGAATAGTCGGAAATGGCATAAGTTCTTTTTCCTCAATCACTTTACGTGATTGTTATCAGTCAAGCAACAACCACACAATTCCTGCAAAAAACATGAAAAAAGCATTTTCACTTCTCGCGGTGTTCATGGTGGCCGTCATGTGGTCGGCAACCGGTTTCTCGGCCGACAAGTACGTCAGCGGCAACATCGGCATTTCCTGGATGAACGACTCCACGTTCAAACCCGCCTATACCTCCGAGGATGATGACATCGTTCAGGAAACCGACTATGGTTCCGGCATCACCCTGCTCGGCGCTTTCGGTTACGACTACGGCGACTACAGGGCCGAAGCCGAGCTCGGTTACCAGCAGAACGACATCGAAGCCTACAGCGTGCTTTTCAATGGCGATACAGAGGGAGAAAGTGAGCTCCTGGGCGATGTCTCCGTGGTGTCCCTCATGGGTAACGGCTATTACGACATTGACCTCGGCGGCGTAGAGCTCTACCTGACCGCCGGCATTGGCGCAGCCCAGGTCAGCATCGACGACCTTGCCGACGCAGACGATGATGACTTCACCTACAGCACAAGCGAAATGACGCTGGCCTACCAGCTGGGCGCAGGCTTCGGCATCCCGGTCTCGGACGGCATCATGCTCGACGCCCGCTACCGCTATTTCGCCACCACCGATTTCACGCTCTCGGAAATCAGGGGCCTCAAAGGCGATGCGAACGGCAACGTCGAAAGCCACAGCGCGCTGCTCGGTCTGAGAGTGAACCTCTGATGACGAAGAGCATCGATGACGTTCTTTCGGAAGGGCCCTGACGGGCCCTTTTCCTTTTCTCCCAGCAGCACTTTTGCAGAATAGTCGGGAATGGCGTAAATTTACTTCCCGTAATCACATTACGTGATTATTACCAGTCAAGCAACAACACAACCCCTACAGAAAAACATGAAAAAAGCATTTTCACTTCTCGCGGTGTTCATGGTGGCCGTCATGTGGTCGGCAACCGGCTTTTCGGCCGAAAAGTACGTCAGCGGCAACATCGGCATTTCCTGGCCGAACGATGTCAAAGTATCTGATGAAGAAAGCGCTCCGGAATATGTGACGGAAAACGAGTTTGATTCCGGTATAACCCTTATCGGCGCATACGGAACCGATTTCGGCGATGTCAGGCTCGAGACCGAGCTCGGCTATCAGCAGAACGATCTTCAGCGGACCCTCGAGTTCGAGGACGGGAGCCTCGAAGACGAATACGAAATGAACGGGGATATGTCCATCATCTCCATTCTTGGAAACGCATACTACGATATCGCCATCAGCGAGAAGGTTGAATTCTACCTGACCGCTGGCGCCGGCGTGGCATTCGTCAGCTTCGGCGACATCGGTGAAGCCGATGATGACGCGGAAGACCTCCATAATGTAGAGGCAACCGCGTTCGCCTATCAGCTCGGTGCCGGTCTTGCGATGCCGGTTGCAGACAACATCACTCTCGATGCCCGTTACCGTTACTTCGCGACCGCCGATTTCACTCTCGACGACACAACAATATGGTGGGATGACACTCACGTAACCGACCTGGCAACACACAGCGTGCTTCTCGGCCTGCGGGTTACGCTGTAAGCGTATTCAGCAGAACGGAACACATGAAAAAAGGAGGCTTTCAAGCCTCCTTTTTTCATGTTCATTTCGCGGGAAACGTGTCCGCGTTCCGCATTCAGGAACTTCCCCTGAGGCGTCCGATCTCGTCCCGGAGCCGGGCAGCCTCCTCGTAGTCCTCACGTCTGATAGCCTCATCGAGCATTCGCTCAAGATCAGCCGGGGACGATTCCGCCTTGCCCGCCACCATTCCCGGTTCGGCAACCTCTTCGCCCGGCGCGGCCTCGTCGGCCTCGGCGGCCTGCTCCTGCTGCTCTTCCCTGATCCCAGCCTCGTTCATGATCTCCTCGGAAACAAAAATCGGAGCGCCGAAACGCACGGCTATGGCTATGGCATCGCTCGGACGGGCGTCTATCTCGTGCGCCTCGCCGTTCATTTCACAGATGACCTTTGCATAAAACGTTTCGTTATGCAGCTCGTCGATCAGCACTTCGTTGACCCTCAGGCTGAAGGTATCGGCGATTGTCTTGAACAGATCGTGGGTGAAGGGTCTGGGCGGTTTTATGTTTTCCAGCTTCAACGCGATCGCCTGCGCCTCGAAACCGCCGATGATGATAGGCAGCTTGCGCTTGCCTTCGACCTCGTAGAGTATCAGGGCATAGGCCCCGTTCGTGTGCGGACTGGTAGACAGTCCGAGTATATCAACCTGAAGTTTGTCCATCTTCTCGCATTCGTTTGATTCCGTCCGTCGTATCGGGAAAGCATCTTGAGCGCAAACCCCTGCGATCCGTTCAGTGCAATATAGGCAAGGGCTCCGGAGATTGCCGGGGAATTCGTTGCCTGCGGCCCGCCGCTTTCCGTCAAACAGTCTGCTATAACAAAAAAGAGGGTTTAATCATTTCGCCCGAGCCGCGAACGGACGGCATGTTCAAGACCGGGTACGATATCCTCGATGTCACCGACAATACCGTAATCCGAAACCCCGAAGATCGGCGCGTCGGGATCGCGGTTGATGGCGACGATGGTCCCCGCACCGGCGATGCCGGCGAGATGCTGCACGGCGCCCGAAATGCCGCAGGCGATATAGAGGGCGGGAGCGACCGCTCTGCCGGTCTGTCCGATCTGCTCGGCGTGCGGACGCCAGCCCTCGTCGACGGCCGAACGGCTCGCGCCGACCGCCGCGCCGAGCGTGTCGGCAAGCGCCTCGAGCAGGGAAAAACCGGCGGCCGATCCGACGCCTCTCCCGCCGGCGACAACAATATCCGCCTCGGCTATATCCTTTTTTCCCTCCGCGAACCGCACGAGTTTCTCCATAACCGGATTCCAGCGGGTATCTTCGGAAATGCCGCTCCTGCGGGGACGTGTCTCGACAGTGCCTTGCCGAAGAGTGCGCGATGAAACAGGCGACGGCCGCAGCACATAGAGCGTCCTTTCGCCGCGCGTTTCCGCACGGGCGGATACCGAACCCGCATAAAGCATCGTCGACGCGGAAAGGCTCCCCCCGGAACCTGCAGCCAGAGAGCAGTCGGAAACAAGCGCCGCGCCGGTCCGCATGGCGATGCGGGGAGCGAGATCCTTTCCCATTGCCGTGGCGGCCATAAAGATGTCGTCAGCCTCTGTTTCAGCCGCGACGTTGGAGACCACCTCGGCATATGCGTCGGGAAGATAACGGCTCAGCACCTCGTCCGCAACGGTATGGATCACGCCGCTGCCTGAAAGCAGCGATAGCGGGAGCGGAGAGCAGCCGCCGGGAAGCAGGCCGCAAACCCGTGCGGAACAGACGGAAGCCAGTTCCTGGACGGCATTCCAGACATCGACGGACGACCGCTTGAGGCATCCGTCTCTCTGCTCGAGAACAACGAGAAAATTCTTCATGTCAACAGTCCGGTGGTTTGCTGCAGCAGATCCGCAAGTTCTTCCACGGAATCGACAAACCTGCACGCTCTTTTCCGTTCCACGGCGGCAAGTTCCGCGTATACAACTTTCGGCGCTTCCACGTGCAAGCCGTCCATGCGATCGATCGTCTTTTTCCGCGCCTGCATGACCGCCTTTATGTTCGTCTTGCGCGGCATGTTCAGGCCTTTCTCGACGCTGATTACCGCCGGCATTTCGAGAACATATTCTTCAACACCCCCCTCGACTTCCCGTTTTACTTCCAGATATCCTTCATGAGCCGTCAGGGAAGCGACAGCGCTCAATGAAGCCATGCCCAGCATTTCAGCCATCATGAGCGGAACCTCCGCCCTGTTGCAGTCGACGGACTCCCGGCCGCAGATGACGAGATCCGGCCGCCGGGCATAGTACCGCTTTATGGCCCCGCAGAGGATTGAGGCCGTCGAAAAGGAATCCCCGGCAACGCTGCTTTCGACAAGGCATGCGCCGTCGGCTCCCATCGCCATCGCCTTGCGGAGAATGTCACACCGATCCTCTCCCCCTGCGGAAAAAACGGTCACCCTGCTTTCCGCAAACCGCTCCCTGAACCGCAGCGCCTCTTCCACGGCATACTCGTCATAGGGGTTCATCACCATGTTGAGGCGGGTCGCGTCGACAGCGCCGTCTCTTACCACGATGGCCGAACCCGTATCCGGCACCTGATTGATGCAAACCGCTATCTCCATACCGTTTTCTCTCTTGTAGCTCCCGAGGCCGGAAATCGCTTCTGGACGAAGGTGTTCCGATAACAAAAATATTTTTTTACAATATTTTATAATGCTTCCACTGAATATCCAAACCATACCTAAAACGAATCCGCCATGAAATCAGCCGATGACCGTTCGAGAAGGCAGTTCCTGAAACGTTCCCTGCAGGCCGGAGCCGCGACGGTTGCCCTCGGCTCGCCGCTCTTCGGCGCCGGCTGCAGCAAACCCGCGGCGGGTCCCGCAGAAGCTCCGGCGGTCCATACCGGAAAAACCTGGCAGTGGAAACTCCTCACCACATGGCCGCCGACGCTTCCGGTCCTCCAGGACGGCCCGAAACTTTTCGCGCAATGGGTGAAGGAAATGTCGGCGGGACGTCTCGACATCCAGGTCTACGGCGGCGGAGAACTGGTCCCGGCGCTCGAGGCGTTCGACGCCGTCAGTCAGGGAACCGCGGAAATGGGTCATGGCGCATCCTATTACTGGGCCGGAAAGGTTCCGGCCGCGCAGTTTTTCGCGGCGGTTCCCTTCGGCATGAATCCGCAACAGGCCAACGCCTGGATCATCAGCGGCGGCGGACTCGAACTGTGGGAAGAGGTCTACGCCCCGTTCAATCTCGTTCCGTTCCCCGGAGGCAACACGGCGATCCAGATGGGCGGCTGGTTCAACAGGGAAATCAACTCGGTCGACGATCTCCGGGGCCTGAAAATGAGAATACCCGGTCTCGGAGGCAAGGTAATCTCGAAAGCCGGCGGAGCAGCTGTTCTTTCCGCGGGGGGTGAAATATATACAAATCTTGAACGGGGCGTCATTGACGCCACGGAATGGATCGGTCCCTATCACGACTACCTCATGGGGTTCTACAAGGTCGCAAGATACTACTATTATCCGGGCTGGCACGAACCCGGCACCAGCCTGGAATTTTTCGTCAACAAAAGCGCATTCGACGGGCTGCCGGAAGACCTCCGGCAGATTGTCCGCACGGCGGCCGCGCGGGTCAATCACTGGATGCTCTGCGAATTCGAGGCGAAGAACAACATCTACCTCCAGAAACTCGTCAGGGAGGAAAAGGTCAACCTGAAAGCCTTTCCGCCCGAGGTTATCGAGCAGCTCAGGGTCTATTCCGGGGAAGTCATCCGTGAAATCGTGGAACAGGATGCCGAGAGCCGCAGGGTCCACGATGCCTACATCTCTTTCAGAAAACAGATCGGAGAATGGGCCGACATTTCCGAGAAGCTCTATTACACACAGAACCTCTGATACGGGCGGCGCGTCAGGCCGCGAAGGAAGAGAAATGAAAAGGACCCCCTCGAGGGTCCTTTTCTACTTTCCGGACAATGCCTGCGGCAGCCAGGTGACCAGTTCCGGAAAAAGAATGACGAGCACCAGCATCAGCACCTGAATGCCGATGAACGGAATAATCCCCCTGTACAGATGCCCCGTGGTCACACTTGCGGGGGCGACGCCCTTGAGGTAAAAAAGGGAAAAACCGAAGGGCGGGGTCAGAAAGGACGCCTGAAGGTTCATGGCCAGCAGCACGCCGATCCAGAGCAGATCCACGCCAAGGGCCGTGAAAACCGGTGCGACAACGGGTACGATAATGAAAATGATTTCAATGAAATCGATGAAGAAACCCGCGATGAACACCCCGATCATCACCATGGCCAGGAATACGCCCGGTTCGAGATTAGCCTGGAGTATCATGTCGGACAGATAGCGGTCGCCGTGCATCCCCCTGAACACGAGGCTGAAAGCACTCGCTCCGACGAGAATGATGAACACCATGGAGGTGAGCCATGTGGTTTCCCTCATGACGGAGCGGAGTATGGAGAGTGAGAGCTTTTTCTGAAACAGCGTCAGCAGCAGCGCTCCCATGGCGCCTATCGCCGCGGCTTCGGTCGGCGAGGCTATTCCCGCGAAAATCGAGCCGAGAACCGCGACAACCAGCAGCAAAGGAACGACAAATGCCTCGAAAACGGTTTTCCATGGCTTTCTGTCCCTGAAGGCCCGCACCTCTTTTTCGGGAATGGAGGGCATCAGTCCGGGCCTTGCCACCCCGAGAATAACGATATAGAGCAGATAGCACAGGACAAGCAGAAGACCCGGAATCAGTGCACCGATGAACATGTCCCCGACAGAAACGTTGAGAATGCTGCCGAGCAGCACCAGCACAATGCTCGGAGGAATGATCTGGCCGAGCGTTCCGGATGCGGCAATGGTGCCCGTGGCGACCTCGGGACCGTATCCCCTTTTCAGCATCGCCGGCAGGCTCATCAGGCCCATGGTGACGACCGTAGCGCCCACAATCCCCGTGGATGCGGCAAGCAGCGCGCCGACTACCACCACGGAAATCGCGAGTCCCCCCCGGAATTTTCCGAAAAGCATGCCCATCGTTTCGAGAAGCTTTTCGGCGATCCCCGATTTTTCCAGCATGACCCCCATGAAAATAAAGAGCGGAACCGCGAGAAGCACGTAATTGTTCATCGTCCCCCATATCCTCAGGGGAAGCAGGGTGAAAAAATCGGGGCCGAACGCCAGCAGCCCGAAAAGCACCGAAACGCCTCCGAGGGTCAGGGCTACGGGGTAACCGAGCAACAGCAGCAGAAAAACAGCCGCGAACATGATAAAGGGCAGCGCAACGCTCATGAGCGGTCCTTGTCTTCGGGAGACATCCGGCCGCCGAGGATCAGCATCGACCGGAGGATTTCCGCAACTCCCTGCAGGAGAAGAAGCACGAAGCCGAGCGGTATGACGGCCTTGAGAAGAAACCGGTACGGGAGACCGCCGGGGTCCGGCGAGGATTCGAGGATCCGGAAGGAATTGAAGACGAAAGGCCACGAGGAGACGATGACCACAATCGTGAAGGGCAGCAGAAACAATACGCCTCCGATAAGCGTTATCGCCGCGCGCTGCTTCCTGTTCATCCCGGCAAGAAAAATATCGACACGGACATGCTTGTCGTGTTTCAGGGTATAGGCTGCTCCAAGGAGGAACAGAATCGAAAAAACATGCCACTCCAGCTCCTGAACGGCGACACTGCTGGATGAAAGCACGTAACGGGTAAAGACATCGTACACCACGACAAGCACCAGCAGCAGGGCGAGCCAGCTGACGGCCTGTCCGGAACGTTCGATCAGGGACTCCGTCCGGCGGATGAATGCTTCAAGAAAACGCACCATGGAGATATGTGGTTGAATCTGGCGCGAATCAAATACCTGAGGGGCGCCGCAAAAAAAGCCGCTCGAGGCGGCTTATGTTTGCATCATGGTATGTGCCCGAGAGGAGATTCGAACTCCTACACCTTTCGGCGCTACCCCCTCAAGATAGTGTGTCTACCAATTCCACCACTCGGGCAGGGAAAACGGCGGCGCATGAAAAAAGCTCCCGTCGCTATCGTGAGAATAGAAGGACTCGAACCTTCGACCCACTGCTTAAAAGGCAGTTGCTCTACCAACTGAGCTATATTCTCGACCAATCCTTCAGCGTAACAGATAACGAAGCCTAAAAGCCCGTTACTTGTTCTGGTATCTCAGACGCTTCTTGTGGCGGTTCTTGCGACGCATCTTCTTGCGCTTGTGCACCGCCATCTTGTGACGTTTTCTTTTTTTTCCGCAGGGCATGTATAAACTTGCTTCTTTACTCTTGTTTCAAAGGCCAATAATATACGGTCTCCCGACATAAAATGCAACTCCCTGTTTCAAAAAGCGACCGGAAACCGGAAGGGGCAAAGAACAATGTACGACATGGAAGCATTCCAGGAAAATCCTCCCGCATTGGGCGGAAGTGCCTGTTAGCCGCCGGCCGGCTCCTCTCAGGCGTTCATGTATTTGAAAAATTCCTTGTTGTCCTTCGTATCGGCCATTTTCTCGCGGATGAATTCCATGCATTCGATGGGGTTCTTGTCGGCGAGATACTTGCGAAGCAGCCATGTCCTGGAAAGCTCCTGTTGCGACAGCAGGAGTTCCTCTTTCCTCGTGCCCGAGCGCAGGATATCGATTGCGGGGAAAACACGGCGTTCCGACAGTCTTCTGTCGAGAGCGAGTTCCATGTTGCCCGTCCCCTTGAACTCCTCGAAAATAACGTCATCCATACGGGAGCCCGTATCGACGAGAGCCGTCGCGATAATCGTCAGACTCCCCCCTTCCTCGATGTTGCGCGCGGCACCGAAAAACCTTTTAGGCTTTGTCAGTGCATTGGCGTCGATACCACCCGAAAGAATTTTTCCTGAATGGGGAATGATGGTGTTGTGAGCCCTGGCGAGACGGGTGATGGAATCGAGAAGGATAACGACATCCCTGCCGACCTCGACAAGGCGCTTGGCTTTTTCGAGCACCATGTCGGCAACCTGTACATGACGTTCCGGGTCCTCGTCGAATGTCGAACTGACCACTTCGGCCGGCACGCTTCTCTGCATGTCGGTAACCTCCTCGGGACGCTCGTCGATAAGCAGCACGATCAGGTAGACCTCCGGATGGTTTTTTATGATCGCGTTGGCGACCGTCTGCAGCAGAATGGTCTTGCCGGTTTTCGGCTGAGCCACGATCAACCCTCGCTGCCCCTTGCCGATAGGGGTGAAGATATCCATGATCCTGCCCGAATATTCGTTCTGCGTGGTTTCGAGAGTGAATCGTTCTGAAGGGAACAGCGGGGTCAGGTTGTCGAAGAACGGACGGACGCGGGTGATTTCAGGATCCTTGCCGTCGATGGTGTCGATTTTCAGCAGCGCGAAGAAACGCTCACCTTCTTTCGGCGCGCGAACCTGACCCGAAACCGTATCCCCGGTCCGCATGTTGAACCGTTTGATCTGGGAGGGAGAAACATAGATGTCGTCAGGCGAGGAAAGGTAGTTGTAATTGGCCGAGCGGAGAAAACCGTATCCTTCCGGGATTACCTGCAGCACACCGGTATTGACCATCACCTGGCCGTTTTCGGCGCTACCGCCTTTCAGGGACTGTGCTTCGATAATCTTGTATATCAGCTCCTCTTTGCGTAACCCGGCCGCGGAAACACCGATCTCTTTCGCTAAAGCATTCAGTTCGTGAACCTTCTTTTTCTGGAGCATGTTGATGTCCAGGCCTTTAGTAACCGAATTGTTCGACATTATGATTTGATCACCTCTTGATTGTTAACGAAGCAACAGGATATGCCTGAAGCAGGAAAGGGTAACGGAATGAAAACCGGATATCTCGGTATATACTACCATGCAAGGATGGGCGGTATTTCTCTATGGGTATGCGTGCCGCCGTCGGATGCGGCAGACGTAAAGAAAGCTATAGGCGGAAGCGACTATATTGATGACAGGGCTGGTGTGTCTCCGGTTCGTGTGCCGCAGAAAGCCCTCTATCCCGGAAGCCTGGTAAATGGAGCATTGTACTTGCAAATATAGTATTTTTCCCAAAAAATCGGACAAACATTTTCCGAACCCGCAAACGGACGGTATCGGCCTGGCCTGTCGCGAACCGTTCAAACCCGGACACCCGTCAGTGCAAGCACTTCACCGGCGAGATAAAACGAGCCCGTAGCCAGTACAAGATCGTTCGGCGAAGCCATGCAAAGCGCCTGCCGAAGCCCCTCTCCGACAGTGCCGGAAACCGTTACCCTCACCCCTTCCCCGCGGCATACATCACCGAGAAGCTCAGCCGCTCGTCCCCGCCGCGATGAAAGACGAACCGTAACGACGTGCGGCTTCAGCGGCTTGAGCTCGCGAACGACGGCAACGGCGTCCTTGTCCTCCGCAAGACCGAGAACGACGAACACGTGCCCGAACCGCTCCCCGGAATGCATCAGGGCGTCGACGCTTCCACGGACCCCGTCAGGATTATGGGAAACGTCCACCAGCAGATCCGGCAGCAGGGAAAGGCGCTCCAGTCTCGCCCGATAGCCGTTTTCCCGTATCGTGAGCAGCCCGTTCCTGACGACCTCGTCGTCAAGCCCGGCGTCCCGGGCCGCGAGCACGGCGAGCGAAAGGTTCCTCGCCTGAAATTCTCCCGTCAGCGGAGCCCTGAGACCGCTCATACGGCAATCCCCCATGAACAGGGAAAACTCGAGTTCTCCGATGCCGCTCTTCGTAACCGTGCAGGCACCCCTGCCCGGCAGAACCGTAACGGAGCATCCGTTGGCGGCGGCGCCGTCAAGGATGGGCTGCAGGGCTTCCGGTTGAAAAACCCCGGTATACACTTTCGCTCCCTGCTTGATGATCGCGGCTTTCTCCGCGGCTATCGCGGCAGGGGTTTCGCCGAGCCAGCCGGTATGGTCACGTCCGATGGTCGGGATAACCACGGATTCGGGCCGCACGACGTTGGTGGCGTCGAGCCGTCCTCCCATTCCGGTTTCTATCACCGACACGTCGACCGCCATGTCGCTGAAAAATCTGAACGCGATCGCCGTGGTGGCTTCGAAGAACGTGGCTTTTTCAGCTTCGATAGCCGGTTTCAGCATCGAGCAGTACTCCCCCACCTTCGTCTCGTCGATCGCCGTGCCGTCGACACGCATTCTCTCGGTGAAAGAGAGCAGATGCGGCGACGTGTAGAGAGCGGTCCTGTAGCCGGCGGCACGGAACATGGCGGCCAGCGCGCATGCCACGGAACCCTTGCCGTTCGTTCCGGCGATATGGAATACCCTGCCGAGATTCCTCTGGGGCTCCCCCGACGCCTTCAGCAGACGCAGAACCCGGTCAAGCCCCGGCTTGATCCCGAAACGGTGAAGGGGGAAAAGGAAATCTATGGCTTCCTGGTAATTCACGTCCAGCGGCCGAACCGACCTCCATGTTTTCGATTGTGCTCCGGGCTATAAAAAAGTATAAAAATCGATACCGTCGCTCAACGGCGGCCGGATCCGTCTCAGGGATTTCGAATCGCCAGCAGCGACTCGCGGACAAGATCTTCGACCCTGGGCTCCTTCATGTTTTCGAGTGAAGCGAGCACCGCTTTCTGGGCCGCGGCTCGCGAGAACCCGAGCGTCATGAGCGCGTTGATCGCATCGTCCCGCAGGGACATATCGGGAACGGCCGCAGCGGTCTTCCCCGAGCGGGCGGGTTGCAGCCGGAGTATTCTGTCACGCAGTTCGAGAATGATTCTCGCGGCGGTTTTTTTTCCAACCCCCGAAATCTCGAACAGCCGCTCCGGAACGTTGGATACGATAGCCTGCTGCACCTCGTGTACCTGCAGCCCCGAAAGAATGGCAAGGGCCAGTTTCGGACCGACGCCGGAAGTTGAGAGCAGCAGCCGGAACAACTGACGTTCTTCCTCGTCGAAAAAGCCGTACAACTGCAGGATATCCTCTTTGACGTGCAGATGCGCGAGCAGTCTGACGTCGGAACCCGGCTCGGGAAGCCTGTTGTACGTGGCCGAGGAAACAAGCAGGCTGTAAGCGACACCGGACGTCTCGATCACAACCTCATCCGGGGAGGCCTCGATCAACTCGCCTCGGAAATATGCAAACATGACTGTGGGTATGAATCCGGCCCGTGCAGCGTCCCTGGACGGGAAGATGCACCAGAGCCGGTAATCGTGTAAGGAGTATCAGACAGCGAAAAAGGGGGACGCGAACAAATCAGTCGGCTTTCGTGTATCGGTTCAGCAGCCTCGACAACTGGGACTTCTTGCGGGAAGCCTTGTTGGGATGAATGTATCTTTTGACACCGAGCCTGTCGAGCTTCTGTATGGCCGAACGGTATGCAGCCTCGACCTCTCCCTTTTCCGCGTTGGATCCGATCAGCTTCTGCATGTTTTTCACCAGATCCTTGAGTTCTTTCTTGCGCGCCCGGTTCCTTTCGTTGCGTCGCGCGGACTGCCGGAGCCTTTTCTCGGCTGATTTGTGTAGCGGCATAAAACTGTAACTCTTTGAATAACGTTATGATGCAAGTCAATTTTTCATTCAGATGACTCGAAATATAGGAAATCGGACGGTTATTGCAAAAACCATTTCCTTTTTTCCGCATGCAACGCCTGACGTGCAGCATCGGCCGCAACGAGCCCGGCAGACGACGGCGCCCCTTCCGCAGGAGTTCGATGCTTTTACGTATATTGCGGCAGTTTTCGCCGTCGACCAATTAAAAAGAAGCCCATCGAATGAGCTTGATGATCAGTGTATCCGGCATCCGGGGCATTGTCGGAAAAAGCCTTACCCCGGAGGTTCTCACCACCTTTGCACAGGCCTTCGCGACCTGGCTCCGCTCGGAAAACAACAGTTCCGCCGCACGACATCCCGACGCGCAGCCCGCCATCGTCATCGGCCGGGATACAAGACCGACGGGGGAAGTCATCGCCGGGATCGTGGGAAACACGCTGGCCCTGTGCGGCTGCCGGGTCACCGATATCGGTGTGGCGACCACGCCGACCGTGGAAATCGCCACGGTAAAAGAACGGGCCGACGGGGGAATCATCGTCACGGCCTCGCACAATCCGGTCGAATGGAATGCACTGAAACTGCTCAACGCCGAAGGCGAGTTCCTCGACGAAACCGAACTGGAAAAGCTGCTTGGCATCCTTGATGAAAGGCGCTTCAGCCTCGCCGACTGGTCGCGCACCGGAACGGTCGGGAAAAAGGAAGGCTTCGATGACGTGCACATCCGCGACATACTGGACCTGCCCTGTATATACCCGGAAAAAATAGCCGCCTGCCGCTACAGTGTGCTTGTCGACGCCGTCGAAGGCGCCGGATCGGCCATCATGCCGGAACTGTGCCGCAGGCTCGGCGTCGAACGCGTGGAAACAGTATCCTGCGGAGGCAGCGGTATTTTCCCGAGAAATCCCGAACCGATCGCCGCTCACCTCACCGCCACCGTCGACGCACTCAGGAAAACCGGCTGCGATTTTGCTGTCGTGGTGGATCCCGATGTGGACAGGATCGCCCTTGTCTGCGAGGATGGCAGCCTTTTCGGCGAGGAATACTCCCTGGTCGCGTGTTCGGACTACTATCTGAAACACCGGCCCGGCCCGGTCGTCAACAACCTTTCAAGCAGCCGGGCACTGTGCGACATAGCCGGAAAATACGGACAGGAATGCCTGAGCGCGAAAGTGGGGGAAGCCAACGTCATCGATCTCATGAAAGCATGCGGTGCCGTCATCGGCGGTGAAGGAAACGGCGGGATCATACTGCCCGAACTGCACTACGGCAGGGATGCGCTCGTCGGAGCGGCCCTGCTGATCCAGGCCTTTACCGACTGGAAAGAACACAATTCCGGAACCGGCACGCTTTCCGGTTTCAGAAAATCTTTTCCGTCTTATTTTATGGCCAAGCAGAAAGCGCCCTTCGACGGGAACCGGGAAAAACTGCAATCGCTGTTTGACGATATCGCCGCGCGCCATCCCGAAGCAGAAGCGACCATGACCGACGGCATGAAACTCGACTTCGCAGACGAATGGGTGCATGTCCGGCCGTCGAACACCGAACCGGTCCTCAGGATCTACACCGAAGCCGGAAGCGCCGAACGTGCGGAAACACTCGCGCAGCAATTCGCCGGCGAACTCGCGGCCGGCTCCGGCGGCAGGCGATAGTCACCCGAGGCAACAACTCACACGCTTATCCACATGGAAGCCCGGAATAAAAGGCAGGAAAGTTTTCAGCAGCAGAAAGACGAACTGCTGTCGTCCGGGAAAAAAGGTTCCGTGGACACCTACATCGTCCGGCGCCTGCTCCGGTACGTAAAACCCTACAAGGGACTTCTGGCCGCAGCGATCGGCATCACCCTCGCGGGATCGGCACTCGGTCCGCTGAGGCCCTACATCACCAAACTGGCCATCGACGACTACATATCGAAAGGCGATACAGCAGGCCTCGCGCTTGTCAGCCTCGCCCTGCTGGGCATAATCCTTCTCGACGGCGTAAAACAGTACACCACGACCTGGCTGACGCAGCTTATCGGGCAGAAAGCGGTACTGAACCTCAGGATGGATATTTTCAGGCACCTGCAAAAACTCTCCATCCGCTTCTACGACCGCAATCCGATAGGAAGACTCATCACCAGGACGACGAACGACGTCGAAGCCCTGAACGAAATGCTCTCGAGCGGCATCATCACCATCATGGGCGACGTCATGCAGGTGCTCTTCATTGTCGGCCTCATGTTCTGGATCGACTGGCAGCTCACCCTGATCGTCCTGGCCATCCTTCCGGTAATGCTGTATGTCACCCTGACCTTCAAAAAACGGGTAAGGGTAGCGTTTCAGGACGTCAGAACGCACCTCGCCCGTCTGAACACGTTTTTTCAGGAGCATATCTCGGGCATGAACATCGTGCAGCTCTTCGACCGTCAGGGCAGCGAATACGAAAAGCACTCCTCGATCAACAGGGATTACCGCGACGCCAACGTCAGAACGGTCTTCTACTTCTCGATCTACTACCCGCTCATAGAACTTCTCAGCGCCGTTGCCGCGGGCCTCGTGATCTGGTACAGCGGCGTCCGCATGTTGAAGGCGGATCTGACTCTGGGCGTCGTCATATCCTTCGTACAGTATATCTGGCTTTTCTTCCGCCCGCTGCAGCACCTTTCCGACAGGTTCAACGTACTGCAGACGGCGCTGGCAAGCTCGGATCGTATTTTCAGGCTCCTCGAGGAAACCGACATCGTCCGGGAACCCTCCGAACCCGAGCCTGTCGAATCGTTCAAAAAGGAGATTCGCTTCAGCAATGTCTGGTTCGCCTACAACGGGGAAAACTGGATCCTCCGAGACCTCTCCTTCAACGTGCGATGCGGGGAAAAAGTAGCTATCGTCGGCGCGACGGGAAGCGGCAAAACCACCATCATCAACATTCTCTCGAAGCTTTACCGGCACCAGAAAGGCTCCGTAACCATCGACGGCACGGAAATCGGCAGCATACCCGAAAAAAACCTCCGCGGCATGGTCGGCGTGGTGATGCAGGACGTGTTTCTTTTTTCGGGAACGATAAGGGAAAATCTCGCTTTCGGCAAACCCGGAGTCACGGACGATGAAATACGCGAGGCGGCCAGGATAGTCGGGGCGGACAGGTTCATCCGGAAACTTCCGGGGGACTACGACTACAGGGTCCTGGAAAACGGCACCGGTCTGTCTGCCGGACAGAAACAGTTGCTCGCTTTTGTCCGGGCGCTCCTCTACAACCCGGAAATTCTCGTTCTCGACGAGGCCACAAGCTCCGTCGACACGGAAACCGAACAGCTCATCGATGCCGCCACGGCCAAACTGATGAAAAACCGGACATCGGTCATCATAGCTCACCGGCTTTCGACCATCCAGCGCGCCGACAAGATCATCGTCATGCACAAGGGCGTCATCAGGGAAACAGGAACGCACCAGGAACTGCTGGCCGAAAAAGGCCTCTACTACAAGCTCTACCTGATGCAGCATCCCGAGAAAATCCACCTCCAGGCGGG